>OGSC01000006.1_pt1 | contig 262002 bp, 247 predicted proteins | sample 1573751 | NCBI WGS metagenome assembly OGSC01 (sample SAMN03295840, study PRJEB24534) | human gut metagenome | isolation source: fecal sample 8 from infant 5 | host: Homo sapiens | place: USA: Pittsburgh, PA | collected 2014-07
CGGAAGGAGAAAAAGCGCCGTCTGGAGGAAGAAAAAGCCGATCGCCAGCGCCAGGTAGAACGCCGGATAGCTGTGAAGCCTCTGAGTTACTTCATCAAGCAAGCTCAACACGCTTTCAACGAGTTTATCCGGTACCGGGACAGGGATTTGCCGTGCATCAGTTGCGGTCGCCACCATGACGGCCAGTATCATGCCGGACACTTCCGCACGACCGGGGCCAGCCCTGAATTACGCTTTGATGAGGACAACTGCCATAAACAGTGTTCCGCCTGTAATAACCACCTTTCCGGAAACCTCACCGCATACCGCCCGGCGCTGATCGCTAAAATCGGCCAGGCGCGCTTTGACGCACTGATGGGCCCGCACGCATTACCGAAATGGACCAGAGACGACTATATCCGGATCCGCGACGAATACCGGGCAAAGCTTCGCGACCTGAAAAAGCAGGAGGCCGCATGATTTATGACCTCAAATTGCCGCATTGGGCAACGCTTTTGAGTTGCCCGTTTTGTGGCGGGCCATCTGAGCTGGTTTCTGATGGTGAAGGTGTTTATGCCGGATGCGCCAACAACGAATGCCTGATTAAGCCTATCACTGACACCTACCACACAAAGCGGGATGCAATACGAGCCTGGAACCGGAGGCCATCTTGAAACCTGAATACATCCAGTACCAGGCCGAAAGCGTAGCGCGGGCGAAACTGCCCGCCATAAAGCGCCACAGCAAGCCAGTTAAGACCACACAGACGAAACAGCCAAAGGGAGTAGCAGCATGCGCCTTGAATCAATAGCGAAATATTTTGCACCTAAATCACCTATGTTCAGCGACTCCCCGCGCGCCACCGCATCAGAACGTCTTACCGGTACTGACGTTATGGCCGCCCTTGGCCTGGCCGGTTCGAAATGCGGATTCGGATTTGATCTGTATCTGGCGAAAATTGGCATTAGCAGCCCTGATCGGGCAATGGAGGCTCTTTATGAATCAGCCGTTGAAATATCAAGACGCTATAAAGTCGTGTCAGAACTCAATGAGAGCGAACGCAGGAGAGTTCTCGAAATCATGTGTGCTTTTGCATACCAGGATTACTCACGCAGCGCGGCAAGCGTGCGCCGGTGTGATTGCTGCAATGGAGAAGGTTTTATCGAAGCTGATGTGTTCACTAATAAAGTTACCTTCCCCTGGGGAAAGGCGCCGTACTGGGCGAAAATGTCCCGCGCCGTTGGCCCAGGTGACTGGGAAAAGTGGAGTTCAGTTCGTGAAGTGGTCAAGGTCAAGTGCAAGACCTGTGACGGGAAGGGTGTTATCAGCAATTCGTGTCGCTGCCATGGGAAAGGGAAGGTGCTGGATAAGGATGAGAGCGAGCGCCAGGGCGTTCCGGTAAATAAAACGTGTGATCGGTGTGGCGGGAGAGGCTATGCAAGGATTAAGTTCTCAACCGTTCTTGAGGGTATCAGGACCGTTACAGACATTAAAAAAACATCCGGATACGAGCAATGCCAGCCATTATTTGAAGATCTGGTTGGGGAGTGCCATAAGCAGGAATCATACGCTGATACCATGCTCTCAAAAGTTACTATGTGAGAAATAATTTCTCATTAGCTGGCATTTTATAGAAATACTTGTTGCAATCTGCGGAAAAACTGGATAGCTTTAGCTCTAACGCTGGGAATCCGTTCAGTCGTTCCGAAGCAAAAAATTTAATAAGCCCGAGGTTAACGCCTTGGGCTTTTTCGTTTATAGCCACGTCGCAGGGCGAAGGCCGGTCTCCAAAACCGCGCTATGAAGGTTCGATTCCTTCCGGGGCTGCCAAACCCAACCAGCGGGTACCTTCGGCATAATTGCCGGTTTTGCTCGACCCATATTCCCGCCCCGTGGCGGGTTTTTTATTTTCAGGCTCCGATCAATCAACTCCCATCGTCTCGTTGTTAATTGCAGATCGAGAGCCTGATCTTCCCCTTTCTCACATCACACAGCACTTCCCTAACGTGGAGGTGGAGTATGTATCGAATGGACAAAATAACAACTGGTGTGAGCTACGGTTTTGCCGGAGCAAACGGAGGGTTCTGGGTGCTCCAGCTACTGGATAAAGTCTCGCCCTCACAATGGGCGGCTATTGGTGTTCTCGCGAGCGTCCTGTTTGGTCTGCTGACGTATCTGACCAATCTGTATTTCAAAATCAAAGAAGATCGGCGCAAAGCCGCCAGGGGTGAGTGATGGCAAACAGGGCAAAGCTTAGCGCGGCAATGTTGTCTCTCATCGCTGCAGGCGCATCAGCGCCGGTACTGTTTGATCAGTTCATCAGCGAGAAAGAAGGCAATGCGCTGGTGGCCGTCGTCGATCCCGGTGGCATTTGGTCACTGTGTCACGGCGTAACGGTCATTGACGGCAAACCAGTTATCAAAGGGCAGAGAGCGACAGAGGAAAAGTGCAAGAAGGTTAACGCTGTCGAGCGCGATAAGGCGCTGGCGTGGGTACAGAAAAACATCCACGTTCCACTGACTGAACCGCAGAAAGTTGGAATTGCGTCATTCTGCCCCTACAACATCGGACCAGGTAAGTGCTTCCCCTCGACGTTCTATCAGCGCATCAATGCTGGCGACCGTAAAGGGGCATGTGAAGCTATACGCTGGTGGATTAAAGACGGCGGAAAAGATTGCCGGGTACGCTCCAACAACTGCTATGGGCAGATTGAGCGCCGGGACCAGGAAAGCGCGCTTGCGTGCTGGGGGATAGACCAGTGAGCGCCGAAGCGCGGGCCAGCATCATCGTTTTTCTGATTCTGCTGGTGGCCGGGCTTGGCCTGTTCTTTGGTTCCCGCTATGCGAGCAACAGCAGCCGCGCTGATACCGCTGATGCCAATGTGCTGATGCAGGCAAAAGTCATTCAGCAGCAGGCTACAGAAAGCCAGGCATTCAGCGCGCTGGCATCCGGTACCGCAGATGCCAATGCCGCCGTGGACGCCAGAGCAGAAACAACCGTTATCGAATACCGCGAGATACTCCGACGTGAAAAAACGTGTGATTACCCTGTGCCTGCTTACATTGCTGACGGGCTGCTCAACTACACGAACAGTCTACGTGCCGGGGCAATGCACACCGCTACCGCCGGAACTGACAAAACCGGTAGTGCCTCCACTCCCTCCAGCCAACTGACGTACTGCCAGGCTGTTCTCTGGATAGAACCTCTGCTGGCTGCGATAGAGAAAGCAAACAACCAACTGGCCTCCATCAGACAGGCCGAGCAACTCAGGCAAGGGAAAACGAAATGACGTTATTCGAAACACTATTGCTGTACTTCTCCGCCATCACCAGTGCGTTTCTTCTCATCGCTGGTGGTTGGGTAAAAATCCGTGACTGGTTCAAAGCGCACGCCGAAGCGAAAGCGCAGGAAGCCGCAGCAGCGGCAAAGGCCGAAGCCGATAAAGTTGAGGCGCTGGTGCAGGTCCGACTTAAACAACTCCAGGCAGGAGCGGCAGCCGCGCCAGATTCCACAGCAACGAGCACATCCGGCCCGGTGGTGAGATAACCACATCATCACAGCCTCGCAATAGCGGGGCTTTTTTTATGCGCCTCGCACGCGCAGCCTAACGATAACTTTCAGTCGTGAGCCTGGGGCATTCCGCTTTATCGGGCGGTCTTCCTGTGCGACAGGCTCACATCTAAAAGGAAAAATCCATGAACAAAGAACTTTCCGGCGCTGCTGGCGATGTCCTGCATGCGCTTTTCTTCCGTGGCGCGCTGGTGGATGGCGATTTGCCGTCAAAGGCTGGTGCTGCTGAACTGCGTGAACTCGGTTACGTGAAGAAGCAGCACACGGTAACGCCGTACTGTGGTGAGCACCATTTCAACTTTCTCACTCCTGCCGGGCAAGAGTTCGCTATCAGCTATCTGGTGGAAAGTCGCTTCGGCAAGAAAGCGGATTTTCAGATTGGAGCGGGGGAGACGTTCATTAATAACACCACTCTACAAGGCACTCTACACCTCACTGCCGCCAGCGACCAGCGCCTGATGGAACCACTATCAGAGGCTGCATGCGAAAGAATTAGAGCGTTTAACACCACTCATTTAGAGGGTTTCAATGTCGGTATCAATCCGTTATCAACTGCGATTAAACTTTCTGATGAGATGCGAGATGCTGTTATTGCCGCCGTTCGTGACAGCGGTCAGTTCGTTGAGAAAGCAAATGGCGATGTGCAGACTGTCAGTTGAAATCAAAAGCAGGTGGTGGGTTCCTGTCTACCTCAGGGTGCTGACAGTGTTCTGCTTGATGATGTGTTGCGAGCCTGATTACCAAAAAGTGGGTAACTTCCTCGTTAAGCATGGCATTAGCCAGAAGTTGAAGCATGAGCCAGTAAAGAGATAACGGAGTAACGAATGAGCAAACCGGACTGGGAGGCTATCGAATCGGCTTACCGGGCTGGCGTGCTATCGGTAAGGGAGTTGGCCGGAAAATATGGCATCTCTCACCAGGCCATCAGCAAGAGAGCCAAAAAGGATGGATGGGAGCGAGATCTAAAAGCCAAAGTTCAGGCAAAGGCTGACGCGCTGGTTGCCAAACGTGAGGTTGCCAGGCAGGTTGCCACTGAAAGCAATATTTCAGAGCGGCAACTAATCGAGGCGACTGCCGAGGTAATTGCCGCGGTACGCATGGAGCACCGGGGAGATATCCGCCGGGCTCGCGAACTGACCAACACGCTATTCGATGAGTTGGCCGGAGAGTGTGGCGACGTGGCCGCGCTTGAGCAACTCGGTGAGCTAATGCGTCGCGAAGATGACAAAGGTATGGATAAGCTCAACGATCTGTACCACAAGATAATCAGCCTGCCTTCCCGCGTTAAATCCATGAAAGACCTGAGCGACAGCCTAAAAACGTTGATCGGTCTGGAGCGTGAGGCGTACAGCATCGAGAGTAAGGCTGAATCGAAAGAGGCCACACACAATGTCATGTTGGTTCCAACCAGTGACAGCGTGGACGAATGGGAAGCGGCAGCGCAGAAACAGCAAGGCGGGGTGCTCGGTGGATGAATTACAAAGCTGTATGGAAGCCACTGCCAGGATCTCAGTCTCTTGCACTGAGTTGCCCGTGCAATGAAATTCTTTTCGAGGGTACTCGCGGCCCTGGTAAAACCGCCGCGCAATTAGCCAGGTTCCGACGCAATGTCGGCGTGGGCTATAGCTCGTTCTGGCGCGGCGTCATCTTTGATACCGAATATAAGAACCTTGCAGACATTATCACTCAGTCGAAACGTATGTTCCGTCTGTTCAACGACGGTGCGCGATATCTGTCGTCTGCAAGTGAGCTTCGTTGGGTATGGCCGACGGGTGAGGAGCTTCTTTTCCGCTTCGGCAAAGAGGCGGACGATTACTGGGATTTCCACGGGCAGGAATTCCCCTTCATTGGCTTTAACGAGCTGACGAAACAGCAGTCGCCAGAGTTCTACGAAATGATGTTCTCCTGCCGGCGCTCATCGTTCCGACCAGAAAACTACCCGCTGGCTGGCGGTGGCCTGTTGAAGCCAATTCCGCTGGAGACATTCAGCACGACCAACCCATTCGGCATTGGTCATACCTGGGTGAAGAAGCGCTTCATTGAGCCTGCTCCGCGTGGAACCATCATTCGCGAAACGCAAAAGGTGTTTAACCCGCAAACCGAGCGTGAAGAGGATGTGACGCTAACTCGTGTAGCCATCCACGGTTCGTTTAAAGAAAACCCATACCTTGACCCGCAGTACATCGCGACGCTGATGTCTATCAAAGACCCTAACCGGCGTAAAGCGTGGGTAGAAGGTTCATGGGATGTGACCAGTGGCGGTCGATTCGATCACCTGTGGAATGCATCACTGCACGTCATTAAGCCATTCCGCATCCCCGATAGCTGGACGGTTGACCGCTCACATGACTGGGGTGAGTCGAAGCCTTTCTCAAACCTCTGGTGGGCGTGTGCCGATGGTACCGCCGCCGAGTTACCGGACTGTCGCAAGTTCTGTCCGCCTGCCGGGACGCTAATCCTGATAGGTGAGTGGTACGGTTGCCCGCCTGACGAACTGAACAAAGGCCTGAATATGTCATCCACCAACGTAGCTAAAGGCGTAGCGTGGATTGATAAGCGATTGGTGGGAGAGGAGCTTTCTGAACCTGTTGAGATAAAACTAAATGGGGTGACGCAAGGGCAACTGAATATCATGCCAGGCATCTGCAAAAGAGTTGTTCCCGGTCCTGCTGATGGTGCTATCTACAATACAGGCGATGACGAACTATCCATTGCCCAGAAGATGGAGTCTCAGGGCGTTAAATGGGTGCCGTCCAACAAAAAACCAGGCTCTCGCGTGAACGGCGCAGCCCTCTTTGCTGACATGCTTGAGGCAGTCTCAGAAGGCAAAAAGCTGGAATCTGGCATTCCAGAGAAGCCTGCATTTTACGTGTTTGAATACTGCCGGGGTTGGATAAGTCGCGTACCAGTGCTCGTTCGCGACAGCAAAAACCCTGACGACGTAGACACCCAGCAAGAAGATCATGACTGGGATGGAACGCGCTACGCCGTACTGCATTCACCGCCGAAGAAAGTCGGCAAAGTCACCAACCTACGGATCTAACTCCATGCCTGATATTTCAACACCCAATCTGGACTATGGGAACATGGTGCAGGCGTGGGATATTAACGATGCCCTTATGGGCGGTACGCTGTACATGCGTCAGCTTGGGGAGGCTTATATGCCCCGCTGGCCGAAAGAAGACAAAGAGGATTACAAAAAACGCCTGGAAGTTTCCACACTTCTTCCTGCCTATGAGGAAACCATCAATCAGAATGTCGGGCGCGTGTTTGCGGAGCCTGTCCAGCTTGGCGAGAAAGTACCTGATCGACTGCGTGAGTATGCAAAAGACATTGATATGGAAGGTACTCGGCTGGATGTCTGGGCGCAGTCATTCTTCGCTCTGGCAATGCAGTACGGACTTTCTCACGCGCTGGTGGATTATCCACGAGTAGATGCTGAGCAGGTCAGAACTAAGGCCGACGAGAAGGCAACCGGCGCACGTCCTTACGTCACTATGCTTAACCCCAGACAGGTGATCGGCTGGAAGTCGAAGATGGCTGGCGGAAAAGTGGTTTTGACTGCGCTGCGGATCAAAGAGGTAGTGATCGAAGACGGCGACGATTTTGGGCAGAAGAAAGTCGAGCAAATCCGCTATCTCACGCCTGGGAAGGTGCAAATATATCGCAAAGCGACAGGGGCAGACGGTCAGGCTAACTGGTCGCTTCACGATGAATGGGTGACGTCACGGCAAGACATTACCCTCGTCACTCTCTATACCAAGCGCACGGGTTTCATGTGTGGTTCACCGCCGTTGCTCAATATGGCGTTACTGAATATCAAGCACTGGCAGAGTCAAAGCGAGCAGGACAACATCCTGCACGTGGCGCGCGTGCCATTGCTAACGGTGTTCGGGTTAGAAGAAGGTGAAGAGCTGGTAATTGGCTCATCTTCTGCAACTAAATTCAATGATCGGCAGAAGCAGGGGCTTGAGTATGTCGAACATACAGGCTCTTCAATCAGCGCAGGTAAAGAGTCGCTGGCCGACCTGGTGGAGCAAATGCGCCAGGCAGGCGCAAAACTGCTGCGAACGGATAACACCTCCACGAAGTCCGTAGACCAGACCTCCGAAGAGAAGATGCAGGAGCAGTCGCCGCTTTACACCATGGCAACCAGCCTGGAAGACGCACTGGATAACATCCTGCAAATCATGGCGGAGTACATTGGAGAATCCGAGGGCGGCAGTGTTGATGTCCGCACCGAGCTGGATGTTGAGTCGAAAGAGTTCAACCCTCCGGCGGCGCTGGCCATTCAGTCCCTGCGTCAGGGTGGTGATATTCGTCGTGTCGACGCGATCAAGTCATTGCAAAAGCTGAACATCATCGACGCTGACGCGGATCCGGATATGGTGCTGAGCGAATTGCTGGCGGAGTCGGCGTCACTGAACGAACCACCACCGGACGAGGTGTGATATGGCGCGCTCCGTCAATGACCGGCTACAGGATGAGACGATAGCGCATGGCCTGTATGTGACACGCTACGGCACCAGTGTCGCCCGGCGCATGGTGGCGCTGCTGGGCAAGATGGATGCTGACCTCGCCGCAAAACTACTCGTGCTGCTCGAGGGTAAGAGCGCTGATACTTACAGCGCCCGCCGACTGGCATCGCTGCTTGCTGGTGTTCGCGACCTTAATCAACAGGCCTATGAGCCGGTTAACAAAGCGCTGGCAAATGAGCTTTCACGCTATGTTGAATATGAAGCCGGGTACCAACTGGACCTGTTCAGCAGCATCATTCCGAAGCAAATCCTGAAACACGTTCCGCTCCAGAGTATCGCACCTGAACAGGTATACGCCGCTGCTGTGGCGCAGCCTTTCCAGGGGCGATTACTGAAAGAGTGGGGGAAGAAGCTCGAATCGGATCGTCTGGATAAAATCACTAATGCCGTGCGCTTCGGCTTCCTCCAGGGCGAAACAGTTGAGCAAATCGTCAAACGTGTCGCCGGTACGCCGAAGCTCAACCGTGAAGACGGGATAATCAATGCATCACGGCGAGACCTGGCGGTTGTGACGCGCACGGCGGTGAATCATATGGCTGCCACGGCGCGGCAGGAGTTCGCCCAGGCCAATAGCGATATCGTGAAGGCAAAGCAGTGGTCTTCCACTCTGGATACGCATACCAGCCAGTGGTGCATCATCCGGGACCGCAAACTCTATTCCCTCGACGGCAAGCCGCTGGGCCATGAAATCCCGTATCTGCGCGGCCCCGGCAAAATTCACTTCTGCTGCCGCTCCTGCGAAATCCTGCTCACTAAATCGTGGGAGGAATTGCAGATATCACCAGACGAGTTGAGCAGCGCAACACGAGCCTCAATGGATGGTCAGGTATCAGCGCAAACCAACTATGCCGATTGGCTCACCCGGCAGCCATACGCGCGACAAGAGCAGGTGCTGGGCGTTACCCGGGCGCAGATGTTGCGTGACGGCAAGATAACCGTGCCGGAGATGTTCAATGATGCAGGGGAGTTTCTCACCCTGGACGAACTGCGCCGCGTGGATGCGTCGGCGTTCGAGTAACCTTCATCAACTCATATCAGGCTGCCTCAGGGCAGCTTTTTTTATGCCTGCCGCTTAGCGGATGCGACGCGGTGCCCGGGTCGGATGACCCATTACCTATGGCCGGAAGGCTGGAGCAAAAACAATGAAACTGAAACTTGATGCTAACGGAAATGTGGTCGTTGAAAACGGCATGCCTGTGTACATCCATGATGATGGCAAAGAGATCCCGTTTGATGCGGTCGCGGCGATGACCAAAATCACTTCCCTGAATGGTGAGGCGAAAACTCACCGTGAAGCGAAGGAAGCGGCGGAAGCCAGTCTCGCGAAATTCTCTGGCATCACCGACCCGACCAAGGCGCTCGAAGCCCTGGAGATGATGACCAAAATCGACCAGAAGAAATTAATCGACGCAGGTGCCGTTGACCAGGTGAAAGCGGAGATCACCAAGGTATTTCAGCAGCAACTGGAAGAGGCCAATGGCCGCAACCAGAAACTGGAAACCCAGCTCTATGACGAGATGATCGGCGGGCGCTTCGGTGGCTCGAAGTTCATTTCTGAGAAGATGGCTATCCCCGCTGAGTTCGTGCGGTCCTACTTCGGGCAAAGCTTCAAAATAGAAGACGGCAAGGTAGTGGCGTACGACGGGCAGGGCAATAAACTATTCTCCCGCACCAAGCCCGGCGAACTTGCTGGTTTCGATGAAGCTCTTGAATCGCTGGTCGAGTCTCATCCGCAGAAGGACTACATCCTCAAAGCGTCCGGAAATAGCGGCGGTGGCTCTCAGCAGTCACAGCATCAGGCCGGGCAAAAAACCATGAAGCGTGGTGCGTTCGATGCTCTGGATACCGTGGGTAAACAAACCGCGTTGAAAGACGGCGTCACCATCGTCGATTAATCGAAAGGAAACCTGAATGTCCAATACCCTCACTGGTCTGATCCCTACCATTTACACCGCGCTGGACGTTGTGTCCCGCGAGCAGGTGGGCTTCATCCCGGCAGTGGCCCGTAACGCCAAAGCCGATGCCGCCGCCAAAGGTCAGACCGTTACCGCACCAGTAGCTCCTCAGGCTACCACCGTTGACATCACCCCGGCAGCGACCGCGCCGAACGACGGCGACCAGAATATCGGTACCGTGAACGTGCAGATCACCAAATCCAAAATGGCTCCGGTCAAATGGAACGGTGAAGAGCAACTCGCGGTCGGCCCGTCCGGCACCTATAACATCATCCTGGCTGACCAGTTCAAACAGGCATTCCGCGCGCTGGCGAATGAAGTGGATGCAGACCTGGCGGCGCAGTATTACAAGTCCTCTCGCGCTGTCGGCGCACCGAAAGACACGCCGTTTAGCGTCAAAGACGATCTGTCTGATATGGCGCTGGCGCGTCAGGTTCTGGTGGATAACGGTTCACCAACCACTGACCTGCGCATGGTGCTGGGCGGCGAAGCGATGGCCTCTATCCGCGGCAAACAGTCCGTGCTGTTCAAAGCGAATGAAGCCGGTACCGATCAACTGCTGCGCGAAGGCATCATCGGTCGCGTGATGGGCTTCAATCTGCACGAATCGGCCAACATCAAGCGTGCCGCGAAAAGCACCGCTGCTGGCTATAAGGTCAACGGTGCGAAGAAAGAAGGCGACATCATCATCGCCATCTCTGCGGGCACTGGCGGCATTGCAGTTGGTACCGCAGTGCAGTTTGCTGGTGATGACAATAAGTACATGGTGGTTGCTGCAACCTCCTCCAGCATCACTATCGGCGCGCCTGGCCTGCGTCAGGATCTGGCCGACCAGGCAGCCGTGACCGTGCTGAGCGAGTTTGTGCCGAACATGGCATTCGACCGCAACGCATTCCTGCTGGCTTGCCGTACCCCGGCAATGCCGGATGGTGGCGACAGCGCCGACGACGTGATGAACGTTACCGATCCGGTATCCGGCATCACCTTCCAGATCGCGCTGTATCGCCAGTACCGCCAGGTGCGCTACGAGGTGGGTATGGCCTGGGGTGTCGCAGACATCGCGAATCGCCATTCCGCCATTATCATGGGCTAACCACTGGGGCTTCGGCCCCTTTGTTTTCAGGAGGCCCAATGGCCGGATTAACCAAAGAGCAGCGCGCGCAGCGTGAGGCTGAAAAGCTTGCTGAGCAAACTCCTGCCCAGCAGGAACAGCAGCAGGAACAGCAGCAGGAACAGCCAGGTATTGAGCTGGTGGTCATGGTGCGAGATACCCCAGAGTTCCCCGGTGGCCCGCTGAGCGCTGAGGTTCACCCTGACGAAGTGGATAACTGGCTGGCGCTGGACTGGCGTCTGGAGGACTAACCATGCTGGTTGCCGAGCCCCATTCACCTGACTTCAACAGCTACGCCAGCGTTGCTGACCTGCGTGCGTTCGCGGCGGGGCGCGGGTATACCGTTCCTGCCGATGACGGCGAGTGCGGCCAGATGCTTATGCAGGCTATGGACTTTCTCGAAGGGAAGACCTGGCGTGGCCAGCGCTCCAGCACATCGCAGCCGCTATCGTGGCCGCGCTCTGGCGTGCGCTTTGATGGCGTTGACCTGCCGGATGACACCATTCCGCAACGCCTGATTGATGCGCAGTGCCGCCTGGCTATCGAATCGCAGGAGATTGACCTCACGCCTTCGGTTGCTGGTGGCGGGGCGGTGACGATGGAGCGCGTCGAGGGCGCGGTTACCGTTCAGTACGAGCCGGGAACGAATAAGGCCACTCCATCATTCCCTTGGTTCTATACCTCGCTGCGCGGGCTGGTGGTGGGCGGCAATCAGATCCGTATCGAAAGGGGGTGATATGTCTGACCTGAAAGTGGTTCCCTTTACTGGCAAAGCGCAGTCAGGGCATGACAGCCAGGAGGTGATCAGGCTGCTTGAAGAGGCGCTGCAGATGGCGCGCGACGGCAACTGTCATAGTCTTGCGGTAATCATGCTTAGTAATGACGGCGGCGCGATTGATTGCTGGCATAGCGGCGGCAGGCCTTACGTCATGGCGGGCGCAATCGAAGCACTAAAAGCTGACTTCATCCGTACCAACATCGAGGCGCGCTGATATGCCAATCGACTACCGTCGCATGCGTGCGAGAGCAACCCGGCTGCTCACCGAGAACGGGAAGGCTTACCAGCTTACCCGCGGCGGCGGCACCATTCGCGATCAGTTCGGGAAGGAGGTCACCACGCCTGCAATGACAGCAACCGTAACAGGTGTCATCACCGAGTACTCCGCACGCGAAATAGATGGCTCGCTGATCGCCACCGGCGATAAGAAGCTGGCGGCCACGTTCGAAACGGAAGTACGCATTGATGACCGCATCGAAATCGACGGCAAAAAGTGGCGCGTGGTACAGCCGAATCCGGTTAAGCCTGCCGATGTGCTGATCTCCTACAACATCCAACTGAGGGCGTAATTATGGCCGGTTCTGCTAATCAACCATTCCTGGCTGCCATTCAACTCTTTGTCGATAGCTCAAATCAGGAGATGGACAGCGTGGTGCGGAGGACTGGTATCAAAATACTTGGTCGGTTGGTGGATATGTCGCCCGTCGGGCAGCCTGAAACGTGGGAGGTGAACCAGACTGCGTCGTCTTATAACGCTGCGGTTCGTGAGCACAATGCTGCGCTTCGAGATGACCCGGAAAACCTGACGAAGACCGGGCGGCTCAAGCGTGGGCTTAAGGTCAGTGATTCGATGGACATCAAAAAGCCAGATGGTTATGTCGGTGGACGCTTCAAAAACAACTGGTACGTGGGCTTCGATAGCAAGCCGACAGAGTCGAACGACACGCCTGATGCCTCCGGGCAGGGCTCTAACTCTCGCGGCCTTGCGGTGCTTGAGGTGTTCAGGGTAGGGCAGGTGAATACGATTTACTTCACCAACAACCTGCCTTATGCGCAGGCGCTGGAGAACGGCCATTCGAATCAGGCTCCCGGCGGTATGGTTGGGCTGACTGCGCTGGATGCCGCGCAGATGTTCAGAGAGGCGACGAGCGAGGTACGCAATGGCCAGTGACCAGTCCATGCGCATTACCGAGTTGCTGGAGGGGCGCGTTGCAGTTATCAGTGCGTCGCTTGGCCTGCCGATTGCCTGGCCTAACGTCATATTCGAACCGCCAGATAGTAACCCTTACGGTCGCGTTTATGTCCTTCCTGCACAAACGGTGGGTCAGGATATGGAAGGTCAATTGTGCACTTACCAGGGCATCCTGCAGGTGAACATCATTTCCCCTGCGGGTGGCGGCGTAACTCAGGCCAGAGGGCTTGCCAAATCCATTGCCGATGCTTTCCCCGAAGGGCTGCCGCTGGTGGATGGAGACCTGGCGGTTTACATCAATGGCCCGCCGCAGGTACGCCAGCCAATACAGAGTGATATCGATATTACGCATCCAGTCAGCATGCAGTACCGATCTGATTACTGACCCGCCACCTGGTGGGTTTTTTATTACCTTTTTTCAGGAGAGTGCTATGGCATTCGCAATCCCTAATGGTTCACGTGTGAACGTGGCCAGGGCATATCAGGCCCCAATTACCTTTACTGCAGCCTCCAATGCAACGGAATGTGAACTGACCACTGCCTCGGCTGCTGGCTTACTGGCGGGCGACGTGGTTCAGGTGAATTCTGGTTGGCTAAAGCTCGATAACATGGTGCTGCGCGTTAAATCAGCCACCACCACAAAAATTGTACTGGAATCCTTCGATACCACCGACACTACGAAGTTTCCTGCTGGTACCGGCGCGGGCACGCTGCGCAAAATCGACTCATGGATCACCATGCCGCAGGTCATGACCTTGTCCACCGAAGGCGGTGACCAGCAGACCATCAGCGTGCAATTCCTTGAGGATGATAAGGCCCGTACTATTCCAACATTCAAAAACGCAGTGGTTCAGGTCTACACCTTCGCACATGACCCGCTGCTGGCTATCTACAAACGCCTGATCGAACTGGATGAGTCGAGCGATACGACGGCAATCTGGTTCCACAACCAGCGCGGTAAGGCAGACCGTTACTATTCTGCGAAAGTGTCGTTCCAGAAGGTTCCAAAGACCGAAATCAACGCCGTGGAAAGTAACGAAGCCCGCATGAACTTCGAATCTGACATGCAGATTTACCCGATCGCTGATTCGTCCGTGGTGCCGCTTGCGTTCCTGACCGACCTACCGGCTACCAAGTCTGTCGCCATTGGCGCAGCGCTGGACCTGGCTGTGGTAATGCAGGGGGGCTCAGCGCCTTACACCTATGTATGGAAGAAAGCCGGCACGGCTATTCCCGGCAAAACTGCATCGACGTTCAACATTCCTTCGGTCGCTTCCGGCGATGCTGGCTCTTATACCTGCGAAGTCACCGACGCAGCAGGCAAGACCATCTACTCTACTGCGTGCGCCGTTACCATCAGCTAATGATTCGTGCCCGGTTCGCCGGGCTTTTATTAATGCGTACCGCTTCGGCGGGTTTCGCTGTTTCCAAGGAACCGAAATGACCAAATTCTCCCTCATCCCAAACCCAACCTTTTCCGTTACGGCCAGCATTCCCCGCGCCGGTGCCGAGGACGGCCAACTGACTTTTACCTTCCGCCATAAGACGCTCGAAGAGTTGCGCACCATGGATGAGAAATTGCAGAAGGCAGCAGAGGGCAAAAAAGAAACCGTTGAGCCTCAGGCAGATTATCTGATTGAAATTGTAGATGGCTGGGCGCTACCGGACGATTTTAACCGTGAAAACGTGATCACCTTGTTGAAGAACTACCCCAGGGCATTCGACAGCATCGGTCTGGCTTACACCAAAGAGTTGATGGGGATCCGAGAAAAAAACTGAGGCAGGTCGCTGCAGCGTTGTACACGCCGGGACCGACGTTGGCGGAGCTGAGCGCTTTTGGTTTGACGCCTGAGGACGTGGAGGAAGAGCTGGGAGTTTTGCCGTCAGTATGGCAAGCGTTCGCACTCTTTTCTGCATTGGCAACGCAATGGCGAGTCGGCGCTGGCGGGGCGACCGGCCTTGATTACAACGTTCTCCCCTGGATGTTTCAGATGCACGGGGTTGAGGATGCAGCGGCCTGCATGGCTGATATCCAAATCATGGAAAGCGAGGCTCTCAAAGTAATGCATAAGGAGACGAGCAAATGACCGACCAGATCGCCTCGATTACGCTGAGGGCTGACGTATCTGACCTGAAAACAGCCAGTACCGAACTGGATAAGCTGAATGAGGCTGCAACAGGCGCAGTAGCTGGCGCTGACGCACTGGCAGACGCCGCGAAACGGGTCAAACCTTCCGCTCGCGAGGGGGCGGAAGGTATCCGGGAACAGCGCGAAGCCCTGAAAGGGTTGCTTGAAAATATCGACCCGGTCACCAAAGCCCTGAACCGTCTTGATGAGCAGCAGGATGCGCTGCGTAATTTCCAGACCAAGGGGTTTCTGGATACTGATACGTTCCAGGCTTATAACAAAATTCTCGACGATACCCGGCTTAAACTGACGGATACCGGCGAAGCGGCAGTCCGGGCGCAAACCGAACTGGCGGCTACCCAGGCTGCAGAAAAACAGACGGCGTCGCTGAAAAACCTGCTCGGCTCAATCGACCCAACGATTCGGGCATTCAATTCGCTGGATGAGCAGCACGCGCAATTGGTGGCGCACTTCGAAGCGGGCCGTATTAATGGCGCACAGTTCGAGCACTTCAACACAATCCTTAACCAGACGCGTGAGCGCCTCTCTGGTGTCGCTGACGTACTGCCAGAGGCGCTATCCCGGCAGGAAGCAGCTGCCCGGCGTGCTGGAATTTCCGTTGGCCAGTACAGCGCCGCGCTGCGCACTCTGCCGGCGCAGTTCACCGATATCGCGACACAGTTGGCTGGAGGCCAATCCCCTTTCCTGATCTTGCTCCAGCAAGGCGGGCAAATTAAGGATTCTTTTGGTGGATTAGGCCCAATGCTCCAGGCTTTGCGGGACGCATTGTTTGGGTTTAACGAAGAGAGCAGAGAAACATCCGACTCGGCAGCAGGCATTAGTGACGCTGCTGAAGGACTTAACAACACCAGTGAGGCAGCGGAGAAGCTGGGGCGGGCGGGTGGCCTGTTGAATACCTTTAACCTTGCGATTGCTGGCTCGGTGGGTTTGCTGGCTCTTCTGGCTGGGGCTGCCTACAGTTCATCCCAGCAGTTCGACAATGTTGCCAGATCGCTCATTTTGATGGGCGGGGCTGGCTTTTCCTCCATGCAGCAACTGAACGACGCGGCAAAAGATGTAGCTGATAACGCTGGTGCTTCTTTGGCTGAGTCTGTTGATACCCTGGTCCAACTAAACGACACCGGGAAGTATACCGCCGACCAGATGACCAAAATTGCCAAAACCATTCTGGCTATGGGTGATGCAGGGCTGGATACGAAGGCTGCGCTGGCGGATTTTTCACGACTGGCAAACGAACCTATTAAAGCCCTGGCGAGCTTGAACCAGCAATATGGCTTTGTTGATGAAGCCATGATGAAGCACCTCATTACCCTGGAGAAAACGAAGGGGAAAACAGCAGCGGCAAACGAAGCTATAACGCTTTTTGCCGACACCATGGAGGATCGAAGTAATAAAATTGTAGAGGCCACCGATAATATCGGGCAGGCGTGGAACGGGATTAAGGCTTTCTCCTCCGACATTTTCGGTCAAATCGGGGTTACCGTGCGCGCATGGGGAAACCAGATCATCGATATCTTCGAACTTGTTAAGGCTTCGATTAAAGACCTGTTCCTCAACATTACTTCACTGGACGCTAAATTCACCGGCACAATTGCTGGCTGGGCTGAAAAAATCCCTGGTGGTGGGGCACTGGCTAATTTCCTCGGCATGGACGTTGAGGCAATGAAAAAGGCTGGAGCGGAAGCGGACAAAGAGATTGAGGCGAACAAAAAACGCTATAACGAGCTTTGGAAGCGCGTCACTGCGCCTAACGCACAGGCAAACTATGAGGCTGAAGCGCGAGGGTCTAACGTAAAAGGTGATGGCGGAACAAGTCGAGAATCAAGAGATGCAGTCTCGAAGCTTGCACAAGACTCAGCCAAAAAGACCAAAGAGGCAAAAGCCACGCTGGATGCTGGCGATCGTACGCTGGAGAACTACCGAGCCCAGGCCAGAACGCTAACGGAAACTCTCGAAACCCTCCGGCAAACCGGTGAGACGCATGCCAAAAACACCGAGTTTAGTAAACAGCAATCGCATTTCGCTGAACTGGATGAGGCAGCCAAAACTCGCGCCCTGACCGCGCAGGAGAAATCCCTCCTGTCGAGCCGAGAAGCTATTCTGAATGCCGCCAAGGTGGTGGATCAGAAAAATAAGGAAGTCGAGGCCCAGCAGAAGATTAATGGGCTGGCGAAGCAGGCCGACAAGTACGTTACACAGATGTCGGAGAAAACAGATGCGTTGCGTGCCAGCTCCGGTCTGAGTAGTAGACAGACGCAGCGTTTGATGGAGGAGGCTCAGCTTCGCCAGGGTTGGATTAATGGTGGTGGTAAGCTCGAAGATGCTGGCTATGAGAAGGAGCTGGCGGCACTTCGGAATTATTACGCCGAAGAGGACAAATTACGGGGCGACTGGAAAGCAGGTGCGGTAAGTGGCTGGAATGAATATCTTGACGCCGCCACGAATACCTATGATGCCGTGAAGAACGTTGCCAGTTCCACACTGACAGGTCTATCTGACATGCTCACCGAACTCATGACAACCGGCACTGCGTCGGTTAAAGAGTTTGGCAAATCCATGCTCAAGATGATCCTGGATGTGACGAACCGCCTCATGGTGGCCTATGCGGTGCAGGCGGCAATGGGGTGGATAAGTGGCTCTTCAAATCCTCAAGGTGGCGGTATCGGCAGTCCAGATTTCGTCGGGCCAGTCAGGAATGCTAAGGGTGGTGTCTACGAATCAGCGGGCCTTCACCAGTATGTGAACGGTGTCTATGATTCCCCGCAATACTTCTCCTTCCAGGGTGCGTCGAAGTTTGCCAAAGGCGGTGTGTTTGCAGAAGCAGGCGCTGAGGCGATCATGCCGTTAGCTAAAGATTCAGCAGGGCGGTTGGGTGTGCGTGCCCAGGGCGGTGGTGCTTCTGGACATCAAATCAACGTTGATATTTATGTCGATAACAAAGGTAACGCGACTGCAAATACCAGCGGGGGTGGTGACGCGGCTGCTCGCGCGCTGGCTGATCGTGTGAAGCAGTATGTTCAAGAAGGCATCGCCAGAGCAATCAGAGATGATGGAGCGATTGGTGGCCGCTTTGTGAAAAAGTAATATCATAGAGTTGCGTTACATTCTCACATCCCCTGGTTATTATGAGGAAAACCATAGTGATCAGGGGGTGATAATGAAAAAAATGCTGATGGCGTCCGCAATTATTTTAAGTGTCGTAGGGTGCGCAGGGCAGGCGCCTTTAAAAAAACAAACGGCATCGGGGAAGCCCGAGGCTGTTTATAAAAATACGCAAAAATCACAAGTCAAAGATTGGATAACTGAGTTGTGTAGCTCTACTGGTTTTATGATCTCTGAGTCTACTGACAACACCATTACATGCGGGAAACAGCAGGAGGGCGGACAGGCAATCTTGTCACAAGCGCTTATTGGGAATGCTTATTCAACTACCCCGGTAAGTAAAACTCGATTCACCCTTGCTCAAATCAATAGCGATACGAAGGTATGGGCGGACATGTGGGTTGAAACGCAGATGGCATTCGGTCAAATGCAGCAAGTTCCCATCACAAATAACAATGTTAGAAATCAGGTACAAGATGCGTTGGACCAATTAGCGCTACGTTCCTCATCGCAAAAGTAACCACCAAGCCCTTAGGTGCTTTGGTCTCAGCCCACTCAGGTGGGCTTTTTGTTATTTATCGTCCAAATACCCCATGCGGCGACCAAGTATTGCAGCAAGCCTCCTTGCGTGCTCCTCCCCCTCACGCAGTATATCTGCCGTGAATGGGTCTTTTTTAGCTAGGTCTCTTAGGAACTCATCTTTCTCTTCTGCTGTCGCTGCCGCATTAAAAGCGGCTTGAGTAGAATCGAAGTCAACAAGATCGCTTTCAGAAATAGCCTTATCGGTATCCAACGTTTCTTGAAGTATCTGCACAATCTCTGAATTTATTGACCGACCATTGTTTTTAGCCCGCTGCTGGATAGCCTCTCGAAGCTCCTCCGGCATTCTTAGTCCGAACGGAGCGATGTTGCGCATACCTTTCATAATGATACCTCTTGAATCTGATATCACAGTGTAACCATAAAAAAATTGACAAGATAGAAACACGGTGTAATGATTACACCGTGATATCAAGTTGAGGGAAAAAGATATGAATGATGTTTTATACACTGGGCGCAAGAGTGAAAACATTCTTCTCCGTGTTCCTGAGCGCATGAAAGAGGAGATTCGCCGCATGGCAGAAATGGATGGTATTTCGATTAACTCTGCGATTGTTCAGCGGTTGGCTAAGAGCCTGAGGGAGGAACGAGCGAATGGTCAGTAAAAAAATCCCCCCCCTCATTTAATTATCTGGATGAAACCATTTCATATAATCCGAAAACTGGGGAATTTTTTTGGAAGAAAAATATCAGCCCCAGGGCAAGGCAGGGCTCAAAGGCAGGTAGCATTAACAATCAGGGATACTTGGTTATCGGGATTTGCGGTAAATATTACCAATCACATCGACTGGCATTTCTTCTGATGACAAAGGAATACCCAGGAGATGACGAGTTGGTTGATCACATTAACGGGATCACTTCTGACAATCGGTGGTGCAACTTACGGATTGTGAGTCACGAAGAAAACATGCAGAACATGCGAAAGCCAATGGTAAGCAATAAAAGTAGTGGCTTGCTTGGTGTCTCATGGTGTTCTTCGGTAAAAAAATGGAGGGCTGAGATCTCTATAAAAGGAGTGTCTAAATATCTCGGTGTATACAGCAGTAAAGAAGAGGCTCATCGAATATACCTTGAAGCCAAACGGAAGCTTCACAAGGGATGCTCGATATGAGCAAAGAAAATTACAGTGAAGCCCCAGCTACTTGCAATAGCCAGGGCTCCTTATCGAACAAATCCCGCATAGGAAATATCGACATGAATATTGTAGCAAAAACAGATCTGAACTTCCACGGCATAGCATTGCAGCCAGCTCCAAATGTAAATGGTATTTGGTTGACGTCTGCTGATATTGCCAAAGCTCTTGGGTATGCCTCAAGCAAGAGTGTTTCCACGATATATTCGCGTAACTCGGATGAGTTTACAGGCAGTATGTCAATGGTCATCAAAATGATGACTAATGGAATAAACAATAACTTACGTGAAAAATCAGTTCGCGTGTTCTCTCTTCGCGGCTGCCACCTTATTGCGATGTTCGCCACTACCAATAAGGCCAAAGAATTCCGCCGCTGGGTGTTGGATATTCTGGATCGCGAAGTGGCCCACTCTCCGATAGCCAAACAATTCACCGATGAAGAACTTTGCTCTCTGGCATACCTGTGGCGTTCGGCAGCAGTAATGTACGAAGCCTGCAAAGAGGTATACCCGCTTTTGCTGGCAACAGATCATAAGCTTCTTCCGCGTTTCTGCTCCATCGGCACTAACTATAACCGTGGCATCAACAAAGCGCGTGTTCTGCTTAAACGCGAAACCGGGCATATCAAAGATCATCCGTGGGGAGACAGCAACTGGAAGAATGTTCTTTCATACGGAAAAGAGATTTTGCAGTGATGCAAAAAGAAAAACCGCCAGTGTGGAGCTGGCGGCTTACTGTGTCTAACAACGTGTAGGAACGTATATGACTAAACACACTTTAGCAGTACACGATCAGGTTGTCACTATGTCCAGTCTTGATATTGCCGGGCTGGTGGGCAGCCGCCACGACAATGTCAAACGGGCTATCGAGAGACTTTACGAGTCTGGCGTAATCTCCCAACCTCCATTGGAGGACGGGAATAAATCAGCAAACGGCGTCGTAACGAAGGTGTACGTTTTTGAAGGGGAGCAAGGAAAGCGTGACAGTATCGTGGTGGTCGCGCAGCTTTCCCCTGAATTTACAGCCCGACTGGTGGATCGTTGGCAGGAGCTTGAAGCGCAATTAGCCAGACCCGTTTTTGATCCGATGGTCGCACTCAATGATGCTGAATTTCTGCGCGGTACTCTGCTGACTTATAGCGAAAAGGTTATCGCGCTTGAGCATCAGGTTGATGAAATGAAGCCGGATGTTGCCGCGCTGGAGCGCATCGCAAAAGCCGATGGCAGCATGTGCATCACCGATGCCGCCAAGCATTTGCAGGTTCAGCCTAAATTCCTGTTCAAACTGCTTTCTGAACGACACTGGATCTACCGCCGCGTGGGTGGCAAAGCGTGGTTAGGTTATCAGGACAAAATTCAGGCTGGTTATCTTGAGCATAAGGTGACAACGGTTAATCGTTCAGATGGCAGTGAGAAGATTGTTGAACAGGTGTTGATTACCGCCAAAGGCATTACGAAGATTTCGAAATTGCTCGGCGTCAGCGCGGCTGCGTGACTTTCAAATACTGACCAACCCGCTTAACTGCGGGTTTTTTTATGGAGCAAATATGGCAGTTGAAACCTACAAATGGCGTTCTCAGCTTGGTGCGGGTGCTGTCGAATACAGCCAGACAGTGCGAGCAACTCAGTTCGGTGATGGTTATGAGCAGGTTGCAGACAACGGCATAAATTCGACTGCTATCCAGGTGCCAATGAAGCATACAGGTAGTGAAGTTGAAGTGAATGCAGTTCGAAACTTCCTCCTGGAGCATACAGTTAAAGCCTTCATTATCACGCCGCCGGGAGAGGAAAAAGGGCTTTACCGGGTCGTCGCTGACTCCGTGCGAAAAAACCAGATTAGCAGCAAATTCGCAGAGCTGACTTTTACCATCAAACGGGCCTATGGAGTCTATGCATAATGGCATTGATTGATCAGGCAGCGATGCTGGCACCAGGTGGCAGGGTCCGCCTGGTCGAAGTAGACGCCTCAGAATTCAGTGGAGGCATACACCGCTTTCATTACTCCCCGTTCCCGCACACCCCGACAGAAATTGATGCTGCGAATGGTGATGAGCAAAAACTTGGGCCAAAGCCGATTCTGTTTGGCGGTAACACTTACGAGTTTTGGCCTTTTCAGTTAACTGACCTGGAGTTATCAACAGAACAGGCGGCAGAGCCAAAACTTAGCGTTTCTAACCTTGACGGACATATCACCGCGCTTTGTCTGCAGTTTAAAGATATGGTGAATGCGAAGGTCAGCATTATTGACACTTATGCTGTTTACCTCGATTCAGTGAATTTTCCTGGTGGCGTGAATCCAACAGCCGACCCAACTGCGTTCTCATTACAGACATTCTGGCTGGATACCAAATCATCAGAAGATGACGAAGTGGTTACATGGTCTCTCAGTAGCCCGGCAGATCTGCAGGGGTTGGTCATCCCGACCAGGCAAATTACTTCACTCTGTGAATGGGCGTTGCGCGGGCAATACCGCAGCGGTGACGGCTGTACCTACAACGGCACGGCGTATTTCGATGCGAAAGGAAATGCAGTAGCTGACCCGGCGCTTGACGTATGCGGTGGGTGCCTCAGTGATTGTCGTAAGCGATTTGGTGCCGGATTAGTCGAACCGAACACAGCTATTCTTGATTTTGGTGGTTTTCCCGCAACGGTTCTCTTCACCCGATAATCGGACATCAAAATGAACAAAACTATTATGACTGCCATCCGGGCTCACGCGCTGGAAGAATCACCGCGCGAGTGCTGCGGCTTCGTCATCCAGTCGGGGCGGCGCCAGCGTTACATCCCGGTATCGAACAGCCACGAAAACCCGACAGAGCATTTCCGCATTGACGGTGAGGACTGGGCGAATGCCGAGGATGAAGGAACCATTATCCGCGTCATCCACTCCCATCCTGGCGATGGCGCGAGGCCTATTCCGTCAGACCTCGATCGCCAGCAGTGCAATAACTCCGGTGTTGTCTGGGGCATCTATTCGCCGGACTGTGATGAATATGCCGAGATAACGCCTGATGCTATCCCGCTAATTGGCCGCCCGTTCATTCTGGGCTCGCATGATTGCTGGGGGCTGATCATGGACTGGCACGCCACCCAGGGCGTGACGCTTAACGATTTCCGCGTGGATTACCCATGGTGGGAAAGCCAGTTCCCGGACAACCTTTATTTCGATAACTGGGAGCGGGAAGGGTTTGTCGAATGCGACCCGGCGCCCGGATGCATGGTCATTATGCAGGTTGAATCGGCTAAGTGGAATCATGCCGGGATCATCACCGAACAAGGCGAACTCCTGCACCACCTGTACGGACAGCCGTCATGTATCACCCCTTATCTGCGTGGCTATTTCAAAGACAGGACGATGATCTGCGTCCGCCACAAAGACCTGCCGCAGGAGATAAAACCATGGCGCGGTTAACGACGATTCGCCTTTATGGTGCGTTGGGAGCCCGGTTCGGGCGCGTTCATAAACTGGCGGTGCAAACTCCTGCGGAGGCCGTAAAGGCATTATGTATTAACCTGGACGGGCTGGAAGGTTACCTGATGAACGCTAAAAATAACGGAATGACGTTCGCGGTATTCCGGGGGAAACGTAACATCGGGATGGATGATTTCAAAGGCCTGGGTGGTGACAGCGATATTCGCATTGCGCCGGTGATGGAGGGTGCGAAAAAGGCGGGTATTTTCCAGACCATTCTCGGCGCTGTAATGGTAGTTGCTGGGGTTGTAATGACCGTAATTTCAGGGGGGACCGCCTCACCGCTGGCTGCGTCACTGATGGTTTCCGGTGTGGGCATGATGGCTGGTGGTATTTATCAAATGCTCTCTCCGCAGCCCAAAGGACTACAAAGCCGTGACGACCCTGATAACAAACCCAGCTACGCTTTCGGTGGAGCTGTCAATACACTGGCGATGGGGAATCCTGTCGCAATACTTTACGGCGAACGTGAAATTGGCGGCGCCATCATAAGTGCGGGGATTGTCGCAGAAGACATCTGACGTAACCCTTCTTTCCAATTAGCACCCAATCGGGTGCTTTTTTTATGGACGCAATATGGCAACGATCACTGGTGCGAAAGGCGGCAGCCAGAAACAACACACGCCTGTTGAACAGCCAGACTCAGCTCAATCCATGGCGCGATGCCGTATGCTGCTGGCGCTGGGGGAAGGGGAGTTTGCTGGTGGGCTGGATGCGACCCGCATTTTCCTGGACGGTACGCCGCTGGGCAACGCTGATGGGTCGATGAACTTCGAAAACGTTTCATGGGATTTTCGCCCGGGCACGCAGATACAGACACCCATCACGGGTTTTCCGGCGGTCGAGAACGAGACCAGTATCGGTGTTTCCCTGACAGCCGTAACGCCATGGACGCGGGCAATCAGCAATACACAAATCGACGCAGTACTGATTCGAATAGGCATTCCAGGGTTGCAACAACAGGAAAATGACGGCGATATCGTTGGAACCACCGTTAAATACCATATCGATCTCGCAGTTGATGGCGGGGCTTACACCACGGTATTGACCAAAACGGTGACAGAAAAGCTCAGTTCGCTGTATGAACTGACGCACCGCATCAACCTACCGAAAGCCAGTACCGGCTGGCAGATTCGCGTTGTCCGCGATACTGCCGACAGCACCAGCCAGATGTTGCAGAATAAAACGCAGGTGCAGGCCATCACAGAGGTGATTGACGCCAGGCTGCGTTATCCGCACACAGCGCTGCTATATGTGTCGTTTAATGCCAAATCATTTAGCAATATCCCCAAAATATCCTGCAAACCACAAGGCCGGATAATCCGCATCCCTTCCAATTATGATCCGGTAGCGCGGTCTTACAGCGGTACGTGGGACGGTACATTCAAGTGGGGATGGACGAACAACCCGGCATGGATCTGGTTTGATGTACTGACAGAGCCACGTTTTGCACTTGGTCGTAGGGTGACAGCGGATATGCTTGATAAATGGGAGCTATACCGCATCGCACAGCGGTGTGATCAGCGGGTTCCTGACGGCAAAGGTGGTAGTGGTACCGAGCCGCGTTTCATGTTCGACGTATATATCCAGACACAGTCAGACGCATGGCAGGTGATTAAAGATATTGCTGCTGGATTTAACGGTATGACGTTCTGGGGCAGCAATATGTTCAATGTCATTTCTGACATGCCGGCTGATACGTCAAAACTTCAAATCATTACCCGAGCCTCAGTTATTGGCAAACCCGTTTATTCCAGCGGAAGTGAAAAAAACCGTTACAGCTCTGCACTCATCAATTTCAGCGACCCGGACAACCATTATCAGGATCGCACTACCGCGGTGATGTTCCCCGACCTGGTCAGGCAGTTCAAATTTAAGCAGACTCAGATCACTGCTATCGGATGCACGAGGGAAAGTGAAGCGCAGCGGCGTGGGGGCTGGGCGGTTTACTCAAACTCACTGGATCGGTTAATTACATTACAGACGGGCCTGGATGGTTTCGTTTATGTTCCGGGTACCGTATTCGCCTTTGCTGATGAGCGTGTTTCTGGGCGCATTTACGGCGGGCGTATTACAGACTATGCACCTGGGATTAAGGCGGTGATAACCGACAGGGGAACCAGCGCTGTAGCTGGCGACACGCTAATGATCCGAACACAGGGTGGGCTGGTTGAGAGCCGGACAATACAGGCAGTTAATGGTACACAAATCATTATTGCGTCCCCATTCAATTCTGCTCCCGCTCCAAATGCCGTCTTCGTCATTGATGCCGGACAGTTGAGATTGCAATATTTCCGCGTTACCCGGCTGGCTTACAACGATGAAGAAAACTCATTTTCGATTACCGGGGCTGAATATAACGCCTCCAAATATGATGCTGTGGACAACAATGCGCGACTGGACACGCCCCCAATCAGCCTGATACCCACAGGGCTGGTCAGTCAGCCTTCTAATGTCATTATCTCCAGCTACGACGCAGTACGGCAGGGGCAGAGGGTGGCTACGTTGCAGGCGTCCTGGGATGCCCCGCTCGACAAAAACAGCAAGCCGCAGGCTGATATTGTGGCGTACCGTGCGCAGTGGAAGCGCGGAGATAATGAGTGGATAAATATCCCGGAAACCGGGCTGCGTAATATCGAGGTGCCAGGCATTTTCGAAGGCGATTATCTGGTACGGGTGCGCGCCATTAATTCCGGCGGTGCCTCCAGTCTTTGGGCAATATCCGCACTCACGCATCTGAAAGGGCGGTCTGGTGATGTGCCGAAACCAGTAGGACTTGCAGCTACTGACGATGTCGTCTTTGGCATAAACATAACATGGGGATTCCCGGCAGATACTGCTGATACGCTGAGTACGGAATTGCAGTACAGCCTGACCGCTGATGGAGCCAACCCGATGCTGCTGGCAGCAGTTCCATACCCGCAGCATATATACCAACAGATGGGATTAAAGGCGGGCCAGGAGTTTTGGTATAGAGCTCGACTCGTTGACCGCATTGGTAACCAGGGAGGTTACACCGACTGGGTGAGGGGGCAGGCCAGTGTTGATGTGTCTGACATCACTGATGCCGTGCTTGAGCAGATCAAGGATACCGAGCTGTTCAGGGATCTGATTGAAAATGCCGTGGAGAGCAGTGAAAAGGTTGCTGAACTGGCAGAGGCGGTCAGTCAAAACGCCGACCAACTGGCGGCTGCGGTGGGCGCAAACCAGCAAACGGCAGAGGGAATTATCAATAACGCTCTGGCTATTGCTGACGTAGTTGTCAGGCAGTCGGCGCAGAACGGCGCAAACTCGGCATCGTTCACTCAGTTGCGGGAGGTGATCGCCACCGAAACACAGGCCCGCGTTACGGACGTCACGCGTCTGGAGGCGAAAACCGATCAGAACGCGGCACAGGTAACGCAGCTCACGCAGGCGCTCTCTGACGAGACTCAGGCCCGCGCGACGGCGGTTGACACGCTGACGGCTCAGACGGAGGACAATACCGCTGACGTAACCCAGCTCACACAGGCTGTGTCCACCCTCGACAGTTCTACCGCGTCCCGGTTCGACGAACTGTCAGGGAAAACGGCTAATGCCGCTGGTGGGGTGCAAAACACGGCGGTGGCGTTGATTCAGGAGATACTGGCGCAGGTCAACACCCGAATGACGCTCAGTGTTCAGTACGGTGCAAACAGTGCCGGTATCCAGCGTGTTGATAACGTAATGGTGGACGCGAGCAAAGCCGTTGCGGAGTCGCTGAAAACCCTGGATGCCACGGCTGGCGGCAATGCCAATATCACGGATTTTGCGAAAACGATGTCTGATTTTACGCAGACATCTGCAACGAAAATCAACTCACTGAGCGTCACGGTAAACGGCCAGGCTGCGGCAATTACCACTAACGCCCAGGCAGTAGCGGATATCAACGGCAACCTGAACGCGATGTACTCGATTAAAGTCGGCGTGGATGTCAACGGCGTGCAGTACGCGGCAGGGATGGGGCTGGGTGTTCAGAACACGCCTGGTGGCATGCAGTCACAGGTTATTTTCATTGCTGACCGCTTCGCTGTTATGTCTCAGGCGGGTTCAGCCGTCACGCTGCCGTTTGTTATTCAGAACGGCCAGACTTTCATTAACGATGCATTTTTCCGTGATGCCAGTATTCAGTTCGGGAAAATCACCGATTCATTGAAGTCAGATAATTTCGTTTCTGGTTCTGGTGGCACCGGGTGGAATCTGCCAAAAAGTGGTAATGCCGAACTTAATAACGTAACGGTGCGCGGGACTGTTTATGCGACGGACGGGGAGTTTACCGGGAAAATCAATGCGACCAGCGGCTCGTTTAAGGGCACCGTTCAGGCCGACGCATTTGTTGGCGATGTGGCTAACGCTCAGGTATTCGCCGATACACCACAGGACAGCAGTTCGGTATCACGCACTTTCACTTACACGGACAGCACCAACAGCAATCTTGATAAGCACGTCACACTGATGGCTGTTTTTCGGGTGACAGGTTCGTCAGGCTCCGCGACGGCGACATTTAACATTGCAGGCCAGACTAAATCGTATTCCGTGTTATCAACCAACACTACCACGGTGTGTTTGATGTTTTCCGCGCGGGTTACAAGCCGTGTCGTTAACTGCTCGATCTCGTTAACTGCGCAAGTGGGTGTTTCGTCCACGGTGACTATTTTCTCACCTACCATGCTTATTGCTCGCGGCGGCGGCGCGTTCGTACAGACTAACTAACCCCCAACTCATATAAATATGAAACCCGCTCCGGCGGGTTTTTTTTATGCCCGGAGAAAATATGATTTACACAACTGGCTCCATTGCCATTAGCGGTAATACGCTGACGGGAACCGGCACGAATTTTACAGCGGCAGGCTCACTTATCCGCATTGGGTGCACCCTGGTCACTCTGGCAAACCCGGTACAGGTATTCCAGATAACGGCAATCAACAGCGCGACGCAACTCACCGTAACGCCAGCGGCAAACCCGGCAATTGCAGCCGGTACCGCTTATGCCATCCTGCTGAGCGATTCGCTGAGCGTTGACGGCCTCGCTCAAAACATCGCTGAAACGCTGACGCTGTATCAGCGGAATATGTCGGGCTTCGCCGACGTGATGAACGGGGCGGGTGACGTCACTATCACGACTAACGGTGTACCAGTAACAGTTCCCGGCCAGAAATCGCTGGCAAAAAAAGGGGCGAATTCCGACATCACCAGTCTGTCCGGATTAACCACTGCGCTGTCAATTAGTCAGGGCGGTACCGGGGCAAAAACGGCAGCAGACGCGCGCGCGGCACTGCAGCTTGGCCCCAATGATGTGCCGTATTTTTCATCAATCGAACTCACATCATCGACGCCATTTATTGATTTTCATTTTGGCAAAGACCCGGGTGACTATACCGCCAGGATAATCCAGACAGAGGCCAATGCGCTGGAGGTCGGCGCCGCGACGGGCAGTCTGTCATTCCGCATCAACGGAGGGATTCGTGTTGGTGGTGCGTCATATGCGGGCGGCATCAATATATACAGAGGTAACGGTGATGCGAATGCATTGTGGGGACTGAATTGCTCAGACGGAAACCTGAATATTGCAAGGGGATCGGGTGCTGGCGGGACTATCGTAATGGGCGACTCTATTGTTGACAAGGTTCGAGGGATTATCGGCAAACAGGGCAGTAGCGGCCCATATCAGGGGAACGCGTGGCAGTTTTACTGGAACACCTCGTCACAACTAGAGGCGTGGGTTGACGTCAGTAAAGTGGGGAATATCAGCCTGTCCAGCACGTCTGATAAAGGTCTTAAAAAGAACATTAGATACGCTAATAATGCGGCAGAATCTCTTGCTGAGGTTATGGGGTGGATGCCAGCATACTTCAAAATGAAAGCGCGGGGCATTATTCCAGAAACAGAAACTATGTTTGGCTTCATCGCGAACGATCTTGTTAAGGTCTCACCGGAATGCGTAAGCGGGCCGGGGCTACCAGAGGATTACGACATCGAGGCAGACCCGAATAACCCCGATGCATATTATCTGAATCAGGTTCCGATGATTGCCAAACTCACCCAGGCGATACAGGCCCAGCAGAAATTAATCGACGATTTGACTGCTCGTATTGCTGAACTGGAACCGAAAAAATCTGAGGCCATCTAAGCACCTAATTCATAGGGTACTTTAAGGCAAATCGCTCAATCTTCATTCACTCACAGACGAAACGGCATCTTGATCATTTGTGCTTAAAAAACTACTGTATATAAAAACAGTATAAGTGGGTGTGTCGTATGCAATTCATCAAACCAGCCGATTTTCCGCGCGCAGTTGTCGCGCTACCTTTGTTCAGTGACCTTGTTCCGTGCGGATTTCCGAGTCCCGCAGCGGATTATGTTGAGCAGAGAATTGATTTGAACGAACTTCTCATTCATCACCCCAGCGCGACGTATTTCGTCAAAGCCAGTGGTGACTCGATGATCGAGGCTGGAATCAGCGAAGGAGATTTGCTGGTGGTGGATAGCTCCCGTACCGCGCAGCATGGCGATATCGTCATCGCTGCGATGGACGGCGAATTTACAGTGAAAAGACTGCAACTGCGTCCGACCGTCCAACTTAACCCTATGAACAGTGCCTATTCGCCGATACGGATCAAAAGCGAAGACGTGTTGGACATATTCGGGGTGGTGACCTTTATCGTAAAAGCGGCGAGCTAACTATGTTTGCGCTCTGTGACGTCAATTCGTTTTACGCGTCCTGCGAAACGGTATTCCGGCCTGATCTGAAAGGGCGGCCCGTTGTCGTTCTCAGTAACAATGACGGCTGCGTGATAGCCAGGAGTGCGGAAGCGAAGCCTCTGGTTGTGATGGGGGAGCCGTACTTCAAACAGAAGGATGCGTTTCGGCGTCACGGCATTGTGGCATTCTCCAGCAATTACGAACTCTATGCTGATATGTCCAACAGAGTTATGACAACGCTCGAAGAGATGTCGCCGCGCGTAGAAATTTACAGTATTGACGAGGCCTTTTGCGACCTGACTGGTGTCCGTAATTGCCGGGTGCTGGAGGAATTTGGTCGGGAGATTCGCGCCACCGTTCTGCAGCGTACTCACCTGACCGTTGGTGTTGGAATCGCACCCACAAAGACTCTGGCGAAACTGGCGAACCATGCCGCCAAGAAATGGCAGCGACAGACTGGCGGGGTAGTAGACCTGTCAAATGTTGATCGCCAGCGGCGGCTGATGGCCCTGGTTCCGGTTGAGGATGTCTGGGGGGTGGGGCGGCGCATCACCAAAAAGCTGAATGCGATGGGGGTCAGAACAGCCCTCGATCTGTCCGAACAATCCACCTGGGTAATAAGAAAGCATTTTAACGTGGTGCTGGAGCGAACCATCCGGGAGCTACGCGGCGAGCCATGTCTCGAACTGGAGGAGTTTGCCCCGGCCAAACAGGAGATAGTATGTAGTCGGTCATTCGGTGGCCGTATTACTGACTATGAAGAAATGCGCCAGGCCATCTGCAGCTATGCGGCCCGCGCTTCTGAGAAGTTACGCAGTGAACATCAGTATTGCCGGTTTATTTCCGCCTTCGTGAAAACGAGCCCGTTCGCGCTTAACGAACCCTATTACGGTAACAGTGCCTCAGTGAAGCTACTGACTCCAACGCAGGACAGCAGGGACATAATCGGTGCGGCAACACGCTGCCTGGACAAAATCTGGCGTGATGGTCATCGCTATCAAAAGGCGGGCGTAATGCTTGGCGACTTTTTCAGTCAGGGCGTAGCACAGTTGAATCTGTTCGACGACAACGCGCCGCGTCGTGACAGCGAACAACTGATGACTCTGCTGGATCAACTCAATGCAAAAGATGGGAGAGGAACTCTCTATTTCGCCGGGCAGGGAATCCAGCAGCAGTGGCAGATGAAGAGGGAAATGCTTTCTCCTCGTTACACAACCCGTTTTTCAGATCTGCTGGTGGTCAGGTGATCATGCAATATGGGGGTTAGGGTATGCAACAAACGCTCGATAGTATTTGCGGCGTCAGCGCCACTACAGGATTAATGCCGACAGCAACCGGCTACGCCGTCGTTGAGGCCAATCCTGGCAAACTGGAGCAGGGATGCACTGTCGTTCTGTCGCTTTACGGACGTCAGCAGTTTGCGAAACTGATGGGCCAGTCATTCATTACAGAGGATGGTGAGGCGATCGAGGGGGATAGTCTGGAGGACGTTATTGTTGTCGGGCGTGTGACGTATTTCGTTAACCGTGCCGATGAAGACGACAGTCCGGTGATGTGACAAGTTTGTGCCAGAAAATTGACACACAGATGCAAGTAACGACAAAAATCCGCAAATCCAAAATGCTGTGGCTGGCTTGTGGCGCGGGTTTGATTGATGTTAGCTTATGCCAAAATTTGGCGTCAAAAAGAGCAAAAGTATGTTTTGTGTGATCTACCGAAGTTCCCGACGTGAACAGACTTATCTGTATGTCGAAAAAAAAGACGATTTTTCACGCGTGCCGGAAGAATTAATGAAAAGCTTTGGCCAGCCTCAGTTAGCCATGTTATTGCCCCTCGACGGACGTAAAAAACTGGCCAGTGCGGATCTGGAAAAAGTAAAAGAGGCGTTACGTACGCAGGGATATTATTTACAGATTCCACCGCCGCCAGAAAATTTGCTGAAACAACATTTAGACAGCGAAAGATAGCCATCCCCGCCAGGCAAAGTGGCGGATCGATTCCGCCATTTGCTTTTCTCCTGCATACGCATTGAATGACAAAGTTTGCTATTTGACAAACCGCCATGTGGCGCGGATAGTCATTTTTCGCACTTGTTCAATGCGTTACTTAGGGGAAAGACATGTACCAACATCATAACTGGCAGGGCGCACTCCTGGATTACCCGGTGAGTAAAGTCGTGTGCGTTGGCAGTAACTATGCGAAACATATTAAAGAAATGGGCAGCGCCACGCCGGAAGAGCCGGTGCTGTTTATTAAACCGGAAACCGCATTGTGCGATATTCGCCAGCCGCTGGCGCTGCCACAGGATTTCGGTTCCGTACATCACGAAGTTGAACTGGCCGTGCTCATTGGGGCAACGCTGCGTCAGGCTACCGAAGAGCATGTACGAAAAGCCATTGCCGGTTATGGTGTGGCGCTGGATCTCACGCTTCGCGATCTGCAGGCCAAAATGAAAAAGGCGGGTCAGCCGTGGGAAAAAGCGAAAGGCTTTGATAATTCCTGCCCGATCTCCGGTTTTATTCCGGCGGCAGAGTTTACCAGCGATCCGCAGAACACAACGCTTGGGCTCAGCATCAATGGTGAAGTCCGCCAGCAGGGGACCACTGCCGATATGATCCATAAAATTGTGCCGCTGATTGCTTACATGAGCCGCTTCTTCACGCTCAAAGCCGGGGATGTCATTCTGACCGGTACGCCGGAAGGTGTTGGCCCGCTGCACGGCGGGGACGAACTGGAAGTGAGTTTCAACGGCCTCTCGTTAAAGACCCGCGTATTATAAGTCGATTTGCCGCCTGAACGGCGGCAAAACTTGCATCCCCATGCCAGACTGGTTATAAGGTGCTCCCTGGTTTTAAATGGCGAACTGATTTATGAGCGACACACCTTTCTGGCAAAGCAAAACTCTTGAACAAATGACGGACGCGGAGTGGGAATCGCTGTGTGACGGCTGCGGTCAGTGCTGCCTGCATAAGCTAATGGATGAAGATTCCGACGAGATCTATTTCACCAATGTGGCCTGCCGCCAGTTGAACATCAAAACCTGCCAGTGTCGTAACTACGAGCGTCGCTTTGAGTATGAGCCGGACTGCATCAAGCTGACGCGCGATAATTTACCCACCTTTGAATGGTTGCCGCCCACTTGTGCCTATCGTCTGCTGGCCGAAGGGAAGGCGCTGCCGGTGTGGCATCCGTTGCGTACCGGTTCGAAGGAGATGATGCACAAACAGCGCATCACGGTTCGCCATATTGCGGTAAAAGAGTCCGAAGTCCGCGACTGGCAGGATCATATTCTCAACAAGCCAGATTGGGCGCAATAATCTCTTCTGTTATACCGCGACTTGCCTGAGATGATTAAAAAGTGATTTAAAACAAGACCCTAAAATGTTTGCATGTCTTAAATAAGCTAAAACATCAATGGGGTCTGTCATGAATAAATTCATTGTGCTGGTAGCGGCAGGTGCTCTGCTCACAGGATGTACGGCGTCTAAACCCTCTCCACAGCGGCACGCTATCGCCTTTACGGAAACAATTTCGCGGCAATAAAAAAACGCTCCCGAAGGAGCGTTCTGTTAACGACCGAAGAGGTCGCGTTTTTTCGGTTTGAAGGGCTGTGCGATGAGCACCAGCGCCGCCACAACAAAGTAAGCGACAAAGATACCTAACAGCCATTGCGGCATTTCCAGCGACAGGAACTGCCACTGTTTTTCAGCACAATCGCCCGAAGCAACAAAGACCTGCGGAAGCCACTTATCCAGTGGCAGCCACGAAGGGAAACGCGCAGCAAAGTCGCAGGTCATAAAAGGAGAAGGGTGAAGCTGGATCATGGTGTGTTCATACGTCAGTTGGATACCGCGCCAGGCGCTGTACAACCAAATTAAGATGGCGACGTAGCGCAACGGCGTCTTCGGCGCAATCGCACCGACGATACCTGCACCCATCACACCAAAAAGGGCAGAACGCTCATAAATACACAGGACACAGGGTTTCAGCAGCATGACGTGCTGGAACCACAACGCCACTAATTCAAGTGCCAGTGCGGTGAACGCCATTAATAGCCAGGCGCCGCGCCCGCGAGAGCACTTGTTTAAATATCGCAACATAATCATTTCCCTGGGACATGCGTAGACACAGCAGTGTAAACGAAATCACTTAGCAAGCCACTATTGCATAAGAAAATAATACGTAATCGGATGTTTATCATGCGAAAAGTCAAATCTTGCTGTCAGGAATGTAAGCAAAGCGCTAACAGGAAAAGCATTTATGATAAATGTGGTAAATGACTTTCAGTAAAGAGGGAATAGTCGTGAATAAAATGGGGAGTAAACCGTACATCGGGTGAATCTTTCAAATTGGATCGGCGATCCCCTTTTTCTTCATTTCGCCTGCTATCTGCCCCCGAAGTGGTCTGGTATGATGAGTGATCTTTGCTTAGTTGTATAATGGAAATCTCACTATGGTTATAAAGGCGCAGAGCCCGGCGGGTTTCGCGGAAGAATACATCATTGAAAGTATCTGGAATAACCGTTTCCCTCCGGGGTCGATACTTCCAGCAGAGCGCGAACTCTCCGAACTGATTGGCGTCACTCGTACTACATTACGTGAAGTGTTACAGCGTCTGGCCCGCGATGGCTGGCTTACTATTCAGCACGGTAAGCCCACAAAAGTAAACAACTTTTGGGAAACGTCCGGGCTCAATATTCTGGAAACACTGGCGCGTCTGGACCATGAGAGCGTTCCACAACTCATCGATAACCTCCTGTCGGTGCGTACCAATATCGCGACCATCTTCATCCGTACCGCATTCCGCCAGCATCCAGAAGACGCGTTAGCCGTGCTGGCCAGCGCGCGCGAAGTGGAAGATCACGGCGATGCGTTTGCTGAACTGGATTACAACATTTTCCGTGGACTGGCTTTTGCCTCCGGCAACCCGATTTACGGCCTGATCCTCAACGGTATGAAAGGGTTGTATACCCGCATTGGGCGTCATTACTTCGCAAGCCCGGAAGCACGCAGCCTGGCGCTCGGTTTTTATCACCGTCTGGCAGAAATCTGTGAGCAAGGTTTGCATGACCAGGTGTACGAAACCGTGCGTCGTTATGGGCATGACAGTGGTGAAATCTGGCAGCGCATGCATAAAACATTGCCTGGGGATTTGTCCATCAACGGGCGTTAAGCAAAGCGAAGCCCCTCCGGCGGAGGGGCTTTTTGCTATCAGAGGGTATTGCTGCGGGCAGGGCAGCGGTCCAGCAGTTCTACACTGCCATCTTCGTTTTGCTGTTCCAGCAGTACATCAAACCCCCACAGCCGATGCACATGTTTGAGCACTTCCCGGCGGCCTTTGTCCAGCGGGGCGCGATTGTGCGGAATATAACGCAGCGTCAGAGAACGATCGCCGCGCAAATCCACATTCCACACCTGGATATTGGGCTCCAGGTTGCTCAGGTTGTATTGAGATGACAATTTCGAGCGGATCTCACGATAGCCCTCTTCGTTATGAATCGCCGCAATCTCCAGATAATTATTGCGATCGTCATCCAGCACGGTAAAGAAGCGGAAATCACGCATGATTTTTGGCGACATAAACTGGCTGATAAAGCTTTCATCTTTAAAATCGCGCATGGCGAAGTGCAGCGTTTCAAGCCAGTCGGAACCGGCAATGTCCGGGAACCAGTATTTGTCTTCCTCCGTCGGAGACTGACAAATCCGTTTAATATCCTGGAACATCGCAAACCCAAGGGCATACGGGTTAATGCCGCTATACCACGGACTGTTGTAAGGCGGCTGGAACACTACGTTAGTATGGCTGTGCAGGAATTCCAGCATAAAGCGGTCTGTCACTTTCCCTTCGTCGTACAGATGATTGAGAATGGTGTAGTGCCAGAAAGTGGCCCAGCCTTCATTCATCACCTGGGTCTGTTTCTGCGGATAAAAATACTGGCTGACTTTACGCACGATGCGCAAAATCTCACGCTGCCATGGCTCCAGCAGCGGGGCGTTTTTCTCCATAAAATAGAGCAGGTTTTCCTGCGGCTCAGAAGGGTAACGGCGCGCTTCGACAACGGCTTTCTCTTCTTCACGTTTAGGCAGGGTGCGCCATAGCGTGTTGACCTGGCTTTGCAGGTACTCCTCACGGCTTTTCTGGCGGGCTTTCTCCTCCTGCAGGGAGATCTTTTGCGGACGTTTATAACGGTCAACGCCGTAATTCATCAGCGCGTGGCAGGAATCGAGCAGTTTTTCCACCTCTTCGACACCGTAGCGCTCTTCACAATCGGTGATGTAGTTACGGGCGAAAATCAGGTAATCGACAATCGAGCTGGCATCCGTCCAGCTACGGAACAAATAGTTATTCTTAAAGAAAGAGTTATGCCCATAGCAGGCATGCGCCATGACCAGCGCTTGCATGGTGATGGTGTTCTCTTCCATCAGATAGGCGATACAAGGATTGGAGTTAATGACAATCTCGTAGGCCAGACCTTGCTGTCCATGCTTATAAAGTCGCTCGGTTTCAATAAATTTTTTACCGAATGACCAGTGGGGGTAGTTAATGGGCATCCCGACACTTGAGTAGGCGTCCATCATCTGTTCGGAGGTGATGACTTCGATTTGGTGCGGGTAGGTATCCAGGCGGTAAAGTTTCGCCACCCGGTCGATCTCTGCGAGATACACATCCAGTAGATCGAAGGTCCAGTCAGGTCCATCACTGAGACGTATGGTGTCCTTATTCATGGAATCAATCGTAGCCATTAGCGCGCCCTCGTTGTTAGCAACTCTCTCTGTATGGAGAGTCTCATTTCAAGCATAGAACACACAATAAAAACTGTACGTGACGTCGCTTTTTTTCTTCGCGATAACACCTTGCAAGAGAGGGGTAAAAAGCCTCTTTGGCAGAATTTTATTCTGCGGCGAAATGTCGCGCAGCAGGAGATTCTAAATATCCTGACGCCTTTATTTACGGAAAGGTGTGAGGGGTGTCACCATAAAAAAGCCATATGTTGAATAACATTTTCATCTGAGTTATCAATTTGTAATCAGATGATTGTGCTTTACACATGGGAGCAGGTTATGCGAGTCGTTGTACTGGGAAGTGGCGTGGTGGGGGTTACCAGTGCCTGGTATCTGAGTCAGGCGGGACATGAGGTGACGGTCATTGACAGGGAATCTGGCCCGGCGCTGGAGACCAGTGCGGCGAACGCAGGGCAAATCTCGCCTGGCTACGCAGCGCCCTGGGCGGCACCAGGCGTACCGTTGAAAGCGATTAAATGGATGTTCCAGCGCCATGCGCCGCTGGCAATTAGTCTCGATGGCACCTCCACTCAACTCAAATGGATGTGGCAGATGCTGCGTAACTGCGACACCCGCCATTATATGGAAAACAAAGGCCGCATGGTGCGGCTTGCAGAGTACAGCCGCGACTGTTTAAAGCTGTTGCGTGAAACCACCCAAATTCAGTACGAAGGGCGTCAGGGCGGGACGCTACAACTGTTCCGTACCCCAGAGCAGTACGAAAACGCCACCCGGGATATTGCCGTACTGGAAGACGCCGGGGTGCCTTATCAACTGCTGGAATCAGCCCGGCTGGCAGAAGTGGAACCGGCGCTGGCGCAGGTTGCGCACAAGCTCAGTGGTGGTCTGCGTTTGCCAAACGATGAAACCGGCGACTGCCAGCTCTTTACTCAGCAACTGGCGCAGATGGCGGCGCAGGCGGGCGTCACATTCCGCTTCAACACCCCGGTCGACAGGCTCCTGTACGAGGGCGAGCAAATTTACGGCGTCAAATGTGGTGATGAAGTGGTGAAAGCCGATGCTTACGTCATGGCGTTTGGTTCCTATTCCACGGCGATGCTAAAAGGAATTGTCGATATCCCGGTCTATCCCCTGAAAGGTTATTCGCTGACTATACCCATTGCGGAGGAGGCGGGCGCGCCGGTTTCGACTATCCTCGATGAAACCTACAAGATTGCGATTACCCGTTTTGATAACCGTATTCGTGTCGGTGGAATGGCGGAGATCGTCGGCTTTAATACCGAGCTCCTTAAACCACGCCGCGCCACGCTGGAGATGGTGGTCAAAGATCTCTTTCCGCGCGGCGGACATGTGGAGCAGGCAACCTTCTGGACCGGGCTGCGTCCGATGACGCCAGACGGTACGCCGGTGGTGGGGCGTGCTCCGTTTAAAAACTTATGGCTGAATACCGGGCATGGCACGCTGGGCTGGACGATGGCCTGTGGCTCAGGGCAACTGTTGAGCGACCTGATTTCCGGCCGCACGCCAGCCATTCCCTTTGAGGATTTGAGTGTGGCGCGCTACCAGCCGGGTTTTACCCCATCGCGGCCGCAACATTTGCACGGTGCTCACAACTAAACCGTCCACCTTAAAACAAGGAGAACGTATGTCTCGTCCTGTCCAGGCGACTGTCGACTTACACGCACTTCGGCAGAACCTGCAGGTAGTCAGGCGTGCCGCACCACACAGCCGCGTCTGGTCAGTGGTGAAGGCTAACGCCTACGGTCATGGAATCGATCGGATCTGGCGTGCGCTGGAAGGCACCGACGGTTTCGCGCTGCTTAATCTGGAGGAGGCGATCCTCCTGCGCGAGCGCGGCTGGAAAGGGCCGATTCTGATGCTGGAAGGCTTTTTCCACGCCGACGAGCTGCCGCTGTTTGATAAATATCGCCTGACCACCAGCGTGCACAGCAACTGGCAGGTTAAAGCCCTGCAGGATGCCCGGCTTCATGCGCCGCTGGATGTTTACCTGAAAATGAACAGTGGCATGAACCGGCTGGGCTTTCAGCCTGAGCGTGTGCAAACCCTCTGGCGGCAACTGCGGGAGTTGAGCAATGTGGGTGATATCACTCTGATGGCCCATTTTGCCGATGCGGAAAAACCGTACGGGATTGCCGGGGCGATGACACGCATTAACCATGCGTCGGAGGGGCTTGATTGCCCGCGTTCGCTGTCCAACTCCGCCGCCACGCTCTGGCACCCGGAAGCTCACGGCGACTGGGTGCGCCCCGGCATCGTGCTGTATGGCGCGTCCCCGTCCGGGGAGTGGCAGGATGTGGCTGGCAGTGGCATCAAACCGGTCATGAGCCTGACAAGCCAGATTATTGCCGTGCAAACGTTGCATGCGGGGGACTGTGTGGGCTATGGCAGCCGCTATCGTGCCTCACAGGAGCAGCGTATCGGCATCGTAGCCTGCGGTTATGCGGACGGTTACCCGCGTCTCGCCCGAACCGGTACACCCGTGCTGGTGGACGGTATTCGCACCGGTACGGTAGGCGCCATTTCGATGGACATGCTGACGGTTGACCTGACGCCGTGCCCGCAAGCGGGCATCGGTACGCCAGTTGAACTTTGGGGTAACGAGATCAAAATCGATGAAGTGGCCGCTTGCGCAGGGACGGTTGGCTATGAATTAATGTGCGCACTCGCACCGCGCGTCCCCGTTGTGACAGTGTAACTATGGTGAGGCGGTCACTCCGCCTCGTCATCCGCGACCCGGACACCGACCTTACGCACCGCGTCCTCTTCTTTCTCTGCAACCGTCCAGATCATGCCGGCAAACTCCACCTGATCGCCTACCACGGGCGCTGCCCCGAGCAGTTGCTGAACAATCTCACCGAGTGTTTGTTGTTTATCACGGTACTCCAGTCCCTCTTCCAGACCATAAATCAGCGCCACATCGGCAAACTTCGCATCGGCCTCGAGAATAAAATCCCCAAAGAAACGCTGATCCAGCGAGACGGGAGGAGACTGGCTAAACAGCTTACCCAACGCGGGCAGGTCGCGTTCACGACCAATCACGCACAGCACGTCACCTTCACGCAGCCGCGTACTGCCGGTAGGATGCAGCAGCGAATTATCGCGAAACAGGGCGGCAATACGCGTTTCGGAAGGCATGTGCAGGTCGCGAAGGGCGGCGCCCACGCACCATTTATCGGCGCTCAACTGGTAGACAAACTGCTCCCACGGGTTTTCCGGGTGGATATCCAGCCCGACGCGGGAAACCGGCCAGCCCACGGGTGGGACCACGACTCTGGCTTTTTTCGCCGCCCACGACAGCGATGTCCCCTGGAATAGCAGCGAAATCAACACCACAAAGAAGGCGACATTAAAAAACAGCCGCGCATTGTCCAGACCGGCCATCATCGGGAAGACGGCAAGAATGATCGGCACCGCACCCCGCAGCCCCACCCAACTGATGAAAATGCGCTCGCGCAGATTGAAACCGCGAAACGGCAGCAGCCCGGCGAATACTGACAGCGGACGGGCGAAAAAGATCATCCACGCCGAGAGGATCAGCGCCGGAATGGCAATCGGCAGCAAATCAGATGGCGTTACCAGCAGCCCCAGGACAAGGAACATGCCGATTTGCGCCAGCCAGGCCAGACCATCGAAGTTTTGCTGAATGGCGTAACGATTGCGTATCGGACGATTGCCCAGCACAAAACCACACAGATAGACCGCCAGTATCCCGCTGCCTTCAATGGCGGTCGTCACCGCGAACACCAGAATGCCGCCGCTCAGCGCCAGCAGAGGATAGAGCCCGGCGGGCAGGGAGATGCGATTGATCATCTGTTGCAGCAAATAGCCGCCCGCGAGACCTAACACGATACCCAGCCCAAACTGCTGAATAATGTGCACGACAAACATCCAGCTCAAGCCCGCATGATGCTGCTGAATCATCTCAATCAGTGTGATGGTCAAAAAGACCGCCATAGGATCGTTGCTGCCGGACTCAATTTCCAGCGTTGAACCGACACGCTCGTTCAGCCCTTTCCCGCCAAGCAGTGAGAACACCGCAGCCGCGTCCGTCGAGCCAACAATCGCGCCGATCAGCAACCCTTCCATGATATCAAGGTGGAACAACCAGGCCGCCATCATCCCGGTCAGCCCGGACGTGATAAGCACTCCCACCGTCGCCAGAGAGAGGGCGGGCCACAGCGCCACGCGAAAGGAACTCGCCTGGGTTCGCATCCCGCCATCAAGCAAAATCACCGCCAGCGCGAGGTTACTGACCATATAGGCGAACGGATAATTGTCGAACGGAATGCCGCCAATACCGTCAATGCCTGCCAGCATGCCAATGGCGAGAAAGATAACGAGGATCGGGATACCAAGACGGGAGGAGAAAGAACTTAATAAAATACTGCAGGTTACAAGTACTGAACCCAAAATAAACAGACTAATTACCGCCGCTGCATCCAATGTCGTGCGTCTCCTCTTACCCGGAAAATGGTGAAACCCATAACCGCTCAGTGCCTGAATACGCTGAGCAGTTATGGTTTAAAAACCCGATATATATTAACGGCAGAAATACAGATTTAATCAGTCGGTTAAACGTTTTTTTATGCGCCCAATACGGGATGACCGGAAATAGTCAGTCGTGAGCGCTCATCATGCTCTAATACCGCATACGCGCCGAGAGGCAGCGTAACGGTCTCTTGCTCGTGACCAAATGCAAGCCCCGTTATCACCGGGATCGAGAGCCTGCTTCGCAGGTATTCCACCATCGTATTAAGATTGTAGCCCGCATCGTATTCATTGGGATCGGCGCTTGTGAAACTGCCCAGTACGAGCGCCTTCTGACGCGCGAGAATGCCGCAATGCAGCAACTGCAACAGCATACGTTCCACGCGGAAAGGATGCTCATTGATATCCTCAACCACCAGAATACCTCCCTCAATGGCCGGAAGCCACGGGGTGCCAATAAGCGAAACCAGCATCGCCAGATTCCCACCCCATAACGTGCCCTGGGTGTGACAACGTGGGCCTTCGCCGCGCCACTCGACGCTCAGTTCCGGCTGGCGCAGCGCCTGCCAGAAATGACGCCCGGTAAATTCATTCAGTGTTGGTGCGCCGAAATTGCCGGCCAACATCGGGCCGCTAAAGGTGATCACGCCGCCACGGGCTAATAAGCCCATCTGCACCACCGTAAAATCGCTGTGTCCACAGATAAGTAACGGCTGGGATTGTTGTCGGCGAATAAGGCCCTGCCAGTCGATATCTACCAGCAGGCGGCTTGCGCCATAGCCGCCGCGAACGGGGAGAACGATAATATCCGCGCCTTCGAGCGCGACCAGGGCGTTAAGGTCATGAAGACGTTCGCTCTCCTGACCCGCAAAGCGTTGGTCGCGGCGGGTAATGACACCACGGTTATCCACCTGATGTCCCTGTAACTCCAGCCGTTGAACCCCAAGCGCTGCCGCCTGCTGATTAATGCAGTAACCGGAGGGCGCAATCAAATGAAACCTCGACATGGCAATTCCTTGCTGACATCTAATTGGAAACGGTTATCATGCCGCTAACCCTGTTTGTTGTCATCCATAGTGATGCGTTCACCAAAGAAGGATTGCGTGTGAAATTGAGATGGTTTGCTTTTTTAATTGTGCTTCTGGCGGGTTGTAGCTCGAAACGCACGGACTACCGTAACCCGGACTGGAACCCTGAAGTCCCGGTAAAACGGGCCATGCAGTGGATGCCAGTCAGTGAAAAAGCGGGGGCGGCGTGGGGCGTCAGTCCGCGTCTGATTACCGCGATGATTGCGGTTGAGTCAGGCGGCAACCCCAACCTTGTCAGTAAATCAAACGCCGTTGGGCTGATGCAGTTAAAAGCTTCCACCTCCGGGCGCGAAGTGTATCGCTATATGGGCTGGAGCGGTGAACCTACAACCAGCGAGCTGAAAAACCCGGAGCGCAATATCTCCATGGGGGCTGCGTATTTGAGCATTATGGAGCACGGTGTACTGGCGGGAATAAAAGATCCGCAAGTGATGCAATATGCGCTGGTGGTCTCCTATGTGAACGGCGCAGGCGCGCTGCTGCGGACATTCTCATCCGACCGGAAAAAAGCGATCGACAAGATTAACGACCTGAGCGCTGACGGCTTTTTTGAACACGTGGTAGAAAACCACCCGGCACCACAGGCGCCGCGCTACATCTGGAAAGTACAGAAAGCGATGAACGCCATGTAAACGCCATATCAATGTGAAAAGACCCGCTGGATAAGCGGGTCTTTTTTTTAGCGTACGCGGCTGGCGCGTTCGCGGGCCTCGCGTTCGAGCGCAAAAATAATACGCTGGAGTTCACGCTCAACGCCGGGGCTGACGTTAAGAAAGCGAAAACTCAGACGCGGCGTGGTAATGGTTTCGTTTTTGCCGTCTACCACTTTTCGCTCACCGATGGCGATAAGCTGTGCGTCAAAATAGAACTGTCCCCATGAGGCCATATCGAGCTCTATCTGGGAAAAGCGCATACCTGCCTGCAATCCTTCCGGAACAGTGCCATCCAGTAACGCGCCCATACCGCCGAGTGAAAGGTCGAACAGGCGGAAACGCAGCTCCGTCTTCTTGTCCGGCATTTTGGCTTTACAGAAATAGGCGGGGTGCAGCGGGGCGTTGATGCGAAAGTATTCGCGACGCTGAATGAAATAGAGGCTTTCTGGCAGTTCAGAAATAAAAGCGGGCAAAGCCTGATAATCGCCGCTGTGCAGTGTGGGAAGGGTAAATTCGACTTTGGCACCCTGGGTTTCGGCGGTGATGGTCACTTTTGTGGCGCGCTGCACTGCTGTGTTATCAAACTCCTGACTACCAAAGTCCATGATCAGTTCTTCGGGGTTCACTTCGAGGATCTTACTGATGAATTGCCCGCTCGACCACGCAATGCACACAGGTACCTGGCTCTTTTGCAAATCACGCAAGACGCCGAGTACGGCTAATGGACTATTTTTCAGGAACTGCTCACTGTACTTACTCACGCCGAAAGGCTCCTTGATCACTGACAGACAGTCTTGATGCACTATCGGCAATTCCGGAGAATTCTTAATACAAATTCATAAAAATTTTCTGAGGAATTGCAATTAAGTCCGTGAGATGAAAATGTTTTTCACGCTATCGCCTATACTCTAGTCAACGTGCGGGAATTATGCACGATACGTACATATGACGTTGTAGCAGGAGAAAAGTAAATGGGCATCATCGCGTGGATTGTTTTTGGTCTGATTGCAGGGGTTATCGCAAAATTAATCATGCCTGGCCGGGATGGCGGCGGATTCATTTTGACCTGTCTACTTGGGATAGTGGGGGCGGTAGTCGGTGGTTGGCTGGCGACCCGCTTTAATTTTGGCGGCGATGTAACGGGTTTCAACCTTCATAGCTTCCTGGTTGCGGTGGTGGGTGCCATCATTGTACTGGCTGTCTTTAGGCTGTTACGGCGGGGTTAATTGTTTCCGTAAATGAATAAGGCCGGTGAGTTTGTTCACCGGCCTTTTCTTTTATTATGCTTTTATTGTGTTACTGTGCCGCCGCTTTTTGCGGTTCGGCTGCCGTCTGGGTAACCGGCTGACTGGCAGGCAGACTGTCACAAGGCTGTTCTTTCGGACAGACCAGATCGAGCATTTTCAGCGTCACGCCGTTTGTCCAGCCGAAACCATCCTGCAACGGGTATTCTCCGCCGCCGCCACCTGTCCCGGTGCTGCTGACATCATACTTCTCAACCAGCTTTTTCTCGCGGTCATAGGTATGTTGCACGTTTGACAGGAAGCGCCATGTGACATCCATCGACAGTTTTTTCTGGTCGTAGTTTTGCAAACCGGCGACCGCGACCCATTGCAGGGGCGCCCAGCCATTTGGTGCATCCCATTGTTGACCACTGTTGACGGTGGTTGTGGAGATCCCGCCTGGTTTCAACAGCCGCGACTGCGTGGCTGCCGCTACTTTCGTCGCGCGATCTTTCGCCGCCGCATTCACATACAGTGGGAAGAGGGCGGCCGCCGTCAACTGATTACGAACCTTTTTGGTTTTCAGATCGTAATCGGCATACCAGCCCTCTTTATCATTCCACAGGTTGGCTTCTATGGCTTTCTGGCGGGCCGAGGCCAGCGCTTCATACTGGCTCGCTTTAGCGCTGTCGCCGGATGCCTGGCTGGCGCGGGCGATCATTTTTTCCAGCTTGAACATCAGCGCATTCAAATCCACCGGTACGATGCTGGTGGTGCGGATAGTCCCCAGTTGTTCGGGGTTATCCATCCAGCGTGAGCTGAAATCCCAGCCCGATGCCGCAGCGGAGCGCAGATCCCGGTAGATCTCTGTTGCCGGACGATTGGGGTTGTTCTTCGCGGTGGTAACGTCATCCAGCCAGGATTCCGGGCGCGGAGTGTCTTTATCATCCCAGTAGCGGTTCAGCACCGAACCGTCATCAAGCTTAACGACCCGCTTGCTGGCCTGACCGTTTTGCAGCCCCTCCAGCCCGTCCATCCAGTAGTGGTACTCTTTTTCCATCTCTGGCAGGTAGGTCTTGAGCACGTCATCACCGTCATGGGATGCCAGTAATTCAACCATAAATGCAAAGAAAGGCGGTTGGGAGCGGCTCAGATAGTAACTACGGTTGCCGTTGGGAATGTGGCCCCAGGTATCAATTTCATAGGCGAAGTTAGCCACCATATCTTCAATTTTGTCCCAGTGTCCGCTCTCCGCCAGGCCCAGCATGGTGAAATAACTGTCCCAGTAGTAGACCTCGCGAAAACGGCCTCCCGGCACCACATAAGGTTTCGGCAGGGGGAGGAGAGAGTCCCATTTACCGGCTTTGTCCGTCGTGCGCGTCAGCACGGGCCACAGGCCATCAATATGCTCACGCAGGTTTTGCCCTTCCGGGGGAACATACTTTTCCCCTTCTTTTGGCAGATCAAAGTTGACGTTAACAAAGTGGCGAAGATCAAAGCTGGTCTGGTTTCGCTGCATACGGTAATCCGCAAGGATCATCAAGGGGTCACCCTTGGGAACGGCATCGGCGAAGGTTTTTTGATCGGGAAAGAGTTTGGCGCTTTGCACATCGCTAAACAAAGGGCCGAGCAGGATATCCGGCGACTGTGGGGTGTTGGGCGCATCTGCCGCCAGAGCCGACGGGATAAGTGAAAGCAGGGCGCCACCCAGTGCGATATGCATAGCAAGATACAAGGTGCGCTGACGGCGCAAATCTGGTCTTGTCATTAAATGTTCTCCTTAGCGGGTGAAAAGCGAGGCCGCAGTAGCCAACCTTGTGAAAACCTTAGTCGAATATCAGCCGAACGGCGTGCCCTGTGTGGCATTTTCCGCCCTTCCAGACAATTTACCTTGTTGCCCATCCCTATAAGTAAAAATTATGCCTTAATAGCTCTTTGCACGCATTTTGATCATTTCTTTAACTCAAATTAGGTAGAAAACAGGTATTTCCGCAAATAAATAAGATTTCCGTCAAATAAAATAACGGTGATTGATCAGTTTTTCTTATTGAAAACGAATTGTCATATTTGTTTTGCATCAAATAAGCTGAATTGATTCATTTACTGGCCGTTCACATTGAGTTAGCGATGCTAAATAGTGTCGCACTGAAAACAATTTATTTAGCGGGGATAAAATATTTTCGCAGTTGATTATTTCGCTATGGTCAGAGCAGGTGAGTAATATTCACTTTGTTACAGCTTTTATATTTCACTTTATCGACCTGACGGGTCTTGACTTATCAGGCGTTATTCAATATTCCGCACAGTGAATGTGGCTTTTTGGCTACTAATAATGAGGGGTAAAATATGCAAAATTATCTTTTTAGGATTTATCTGATAACGAACCTTGCAGGATATGTTTTTGCGATAAATAATCGATAAAATCATTAAATACAGTGGCTTGATCTTCATTCGAAGGGGCTTTCGGCTCTGCCTGGCTATGATTTCTACTATCAGAAGACCTAAGTGAAATTATTTCTTGAGAATTATCTTAATTTAGATAAATTTTAAATATTCATTTTTCATTAAGGCTGAGATGATATTGAATTGTATCGTCTCGTCTGTAAAATTTAGACACGATTATCATTGATGAAGTCATATTTCGCTGCCTTGCTGGTGCAACGGCTCGTGCGGTAGCTATGCCTTTAATTCATTATTTGATCGGTTTGCAGGGTAAGGGAGAGACTTATTTTGAAAGAATGAAAAAGTTCTTTCCTAAACGTTCCAGTTCCACACAGTAATATATTTGCAATGGAAATCACCGTTATGAAAATGCGAAATGTATTAGCCCTTCTGTTTGTTTTTGCACTCTCCGCATGTAAAGCACCACCGCCGGCGACGCCCACAGACGACACGATTGTGACCAGCGAGGTGAATGGCACCACGCTAACCCACCGCTATGCGGTAAAACCACCGAAAGAGTTTCAATCCATCAAAGAGAACTACCGTGCACTCTATCCTGCGTCGCTGATGAGCACGCCGGATTACGGCGGCAAAATGATCCGTCAACTGCAAACCGGTAAAACCTACGTTGTACTGGGCCAGGTTGAACACTTCTGGATGGCTCTGGCCGATGAAGGTCAGGAAGAGTTGATTGGTTATGTCCCGATGCGTGCTGTGGTGAAAAGCGAGTTGTACGACGAAACGGTACGCAAGCAAACCCCGCGCCTGAGAACCCGCCAGAAACAGACCTGCGTGTCGGTTGATGGTAGCAGCAAAGCGTGTAAAAACAGCAACTCAGGTACCTGGATTCTCAACTAATTCGCCATCATGGGCGATGGATATGAAAACTAACTTCGTGGTACGCCAGCTCATCCTGGCGTTTTTCCTTACGCTGACCACCCTGGTCAGCGGTTGTGGATCGACTTCACATAGCGTACCTGCCAGTTACACCCTTCAGTTCCAGGCGCACCCGCAGGTCAACGCATCCGCGCCGCTCAAAGTCAGGGTTTTGCTGTTGAAATCCGACGCGACATTTATGTCCGCCGATTTCTGGTCGCTACAAAACAATGCGGGAAATACCCTTGGGGGTAACCTGCTCAACAGCGATGAGTTCTTCTTACTGCCCGGTCAACTGACAAAAACACTCACCGGCCAGGCTACCCCGGAAGCACGCTATATCGGCGTGATGGCGGAGTATCAGGCGCTGGATGGCAAAAAATGGCGGATCTCCATTCCGCTTCCCGTGCAGGGTGAAAGTCGCTTTTATGAATTCTGGAAATGGTCGTCTGACTCACTTGAAGCCAGCGTTTTTCTCGACGTGAACGGGATCCGCGTCGTTTCCAGATAGCGCCCAGTCTTAACAGGAAAACAGCATGAACAAAGCAGAAAAGGTCGTCTGGACCGAGGGTATGTTTCTGCGTCCTCATCATTTTCAACGTGCGGAAAGCCACCTGCATAGCCACATTCGCGAATGGGGGGCGTTACAACGGCCCTGGCTATGGGGCTTTCTGGACCTTGAACTGGATGACGCAATGTTGCGCCAGGGCTGTATCGCGCTGAGCTATGCCAGCGGTCTGCTACCGGATGGCACCTTTTTTTCCTTTCACGATCCGCGCCATGCGCCCGCGCCATTAGCCATTGGGGATAACGTGACCAATGAGCGTGTCGTGCTGGCCTTACCCGCCCGCCGGGGTGGGCGTGAAGAAGTTATCTTCAGCGAAGATAAAGAGTCACTGGCGCGCTACGTGGCCTGGGAAGCCGAAGTGGATGATGACAACGCCATTTCCGTTGGCCCGGCGGCCGTGCAGTTTGGTCGTTTACGCCTGAAACTGATGCTGGAAAAAGATCTGACCGCCGAGTGGACGGCGATGGGTGTGGTTCAGATACTGGAAAAGCGAAACGATAATCACATTCGTCATGATTCGGCCTATATTCCGCCGATGCTCAACGCCACCAACAGCGCGCCGCTGTACGCGATGATCAACGACCTGCAAAGCCTGCTCTCCCAGCGTAGCCAGCAGTTTGCCCAGCGTCTGCGCCAGCCTGGCCGCTTCAATACCATGGAGATGGTCGAATTCTCTCTGCTGGCGTTGATCAATCACCACGTCGGCTTGATTTCGCATCTGAAAACCTTGCCGCTGCTGCACCCGGAAGAGCTGTGGCGCGAATGGCTGGCCTTTGCCACCGAATTAACCACCTGGACATCCGCGCGTGCGCCGGAAGAGGTACTACCGGTTTATGACCATGACAACCTCGCCGGCTGCTTTAGCCGTCTGGTGCTGATGTTACGTCAGGGGCTGTCGCTGGTGCTGGAAGAGCATGCCATTCAACTGCCGCTTACCGAACGCACCCACGGACTCAATGTCGCGACGCTACCGTCCACCAGCATGGCGCGGGAGTTTGGTTTTGTCCTGGCGGTGAAAGCCAATGTGCCGGGCGAGATGCTGCAAACTCATTTCCCGGCGCAGATGAAAGTCGCCCCGGTCACCAAAATCCGCGATCTGGTGCAACTCCAGCTTCCCGGTATGAAGCTGCGGGCAATGCCCGTCGCGCCGCCGCAAATTCCCTGGCATGCGGGCTACAACTACTTCGAACTGGAAAAAGGGGGCGAGCTGTGGAGCGAAATGGAGAAATCCGGCGCCTTTGCGCTGCATCTGGCAGGTGAATTTCCAGGACTGGACATGGAATTTTGGGCCGTCCGTAGCCCGAAAGATTAATAGCGAGCGCAAGATATGCAGGAACAACACGCTAACGGCCGTGATGCCGATGTTGCGGGCGCGGGGGGTAACAACCCTCTGGTGACCGCCGCTAACCCGCTGCTTAACGCGATACCGCAGATTCGCCACTCTGTTTCACACGACGACCAGGCCGGTCTGCGCCAGCAACTGATTGATGAAATTCGCCGTTTTGAAGTGCGCTGCCAGCAATCGGGTCTTGCGTATGAAGTGATTGTCGGGGCGCGTTATTGCCTGTGTACCGCGCTGGATGAAGCGGCGGCGCTGACACCATGGGGAAGCCGTGGCGTCTGGTCCGGCAGCGGCCTGCTGGTGACCTTTCACAACGAAACCTGGGGTGGCGAGAAATTTTTCCAGTTGCTGGCGCGCCTGTCGCAAAACCCGCGTGAGCATATCGTCCTGCTGGAGCTGATTAATTTTTGCCTGTTGCTGGGCTTCGAAGGTCGCTATCGGGTCATGGACAATGGGCGAACCCAGCTTGAAACCATCAAGCAGCGTTTGTGGCAGATGATTCGCGGCGTACGGGGAAATTATCCGCCGCCGTTGTCGCCGCATCCGGAAGATCAGCCGGTGCTGCGCAAACTCTGGCGCCCAATGATCCCGCTGTGGGCCTGTGTGGCGCTGGCCGGGTTTCTTGCCTGCCTGTTTTATATCGTTCTTAACTGGCGACTTGGCGATAACACGAACCCGGTACTGGCAAAAATTTACCAGACCACATTGCCAGAAGCGTCCATTGCCCAACCTGCGCCATCGTTGCCGCCTGTGCTTAACCTGCGCGGCTTCCTGAAACCGGAGATCGACGCCGGGCTAGTCGCGGTGCGCGATGAAACGGATCGCAGCGTTGTCACCCTAAAAGGCGACGGGCTGTTTGCGTCGGGGTCAACGGTGGCACGTGAAAACTACGCGCCGGTGATTGACCGCGTCGCGCAGGCCATGAACAACGTCAGCGGCAAAATTCTGGTGGTGGGCTACAGCGATAACGTGCCGATCCGCAGCGCACGCTTTGCTTCCAACTATGAACTGTCCCTCGAACGCGCGCGCTCTGTACAGTCGCTGTTGCAAAAACATTTAAGTCAGCCGGATCGCGTGAAAGCGGAAGGGCGGGGTGAAATGAACCCCATCGCGCCGAACAATACGGCGGAAAACCGCGCCCGCAACCGCCGCGTGGAGATAACGTTACTGGTTTCGCCGGGTAATACGGCAGCCGAACTGAACGGATTGCCACAAGGAAACTAAGGATGAATAGTCTGCTTTCAATTCTGACGAACCGCATATTGTGGGGTTTTCTTGGGATGACAGCGCTGGCAGCGGTGATATGGATGATAGGTCCGCTGCTCTCTGTCGTTGATTCACGCCCGCTGGAATCTGAACAAAACCGAATTATCACCATCGCGGTGATGTATTTCATCTGGGTGCAAAGCCACATTATTCCGCGTCTTTACAACGCGTGGCTAAACCGCAAACTGATGGACAACCTGAAAAGCGACAATGCGCCGAAAGAGACGGCGGATCACAAACGGTTGAACAGCGAAGAGCAAATCCTCGCTGACCGTTTTGAAGAAGCGTCTCAGGTGCTGAAAAAAGCGCATTTCAACCAGCCGGGTCAGCGTGGCGGGCAATGGACCCAGCGTTTCAGCACGCAGTACCTGTATCAGTTGCCCTGGTATGTCGTCATTGGTGCGCCGGGCGCCGGGAAAACCACCGCGCTGGTCAACTCCGGGCTGCAATTTCCGCTGGCCGACAAATTTGGCAAAACGGCGCTGCGTGGGATTGGCGGTACGCGCAACTGTGACTGGTGGTTTACCAATGAAGCGGTTCTGCTGGATACCGCCGGGCGTTACAGCACCCAGGAGAGCGAGCAGGCGCAGGATGCCAGCGAATGGCTGAAATTCCTCGGTCTGCTGCAAAAATACCGTCGCCGTCAGCCCATCAACGGGGTGATTGTCACCGTGAGCGTTGCCGACCTGCTCACCCAGTCAGGCGATGCCTCACGCGAACAGGCGCTTAATTTACGCAAACGCCTGACTGAACTGCATGAGCAACTGGGCATCCGTTTTCCGGTCTATGTGCTGGTGACGAAAGCGGATCTCCTGAAAGGCTTTCGTGCCTATTTTGCCGGGTTCGATAAAGCCCAGCGTGACCAGATCTGGGGTTTTACCTTCCCCTGGCAGGAGGGCAAGCAGGCCGATTTTGACCTGATGGGGCGTTTTACCCAGGAGTACGCGTTACTGCAACAGCGCCTCGATGCGGCCTTACCGGATATTTTACTGCACGAGAGCGATCCGAAAGCGAGAGCCGAAAGCTACCTGTTCCCTCAGGAATTTGCCGCGCTGCGTCCGCTACTGGCCGATTATCTGCAAACGCTGTTTGCCCGCTCGAACTTTGAAACCGAATTTTCACCGCGCGGTATCTATCTGGCGAGCGGTACCCAGGAAGGGTTGCCGTTTGACCGGGTGATGGGAGAACTGGGACGTTCGCTCTCGCTTCCTCGTGGTAATACCGGTGACAGTTGGGATAGCGTCAGCAAAGAGGAGCCGGTACCCGGCGGTAAAGGACAAAGCTTCTTTATCAAAAACCTGCTGCAAAACGTTATTTTTCAGGAAGCCGGTATTGCCGGGCAGAATCGCTGGTGGGAAATGCGCAACCGGGCGGTCATGTGGGCCGGTTATGCCGCGCTGCTGGTTCTGCTGGTGGTGATTAGCGGTCTGTGGCTGACAAGTTACAGCAACAACAAAACCTATTTGCAGGAAGTCGAAGCCAAAGTGCCTGGTATCAGCCAGGAGATTAAAGCGCTGCGCGAGCGTCCGCAAGGCGATGTCTTTGCCTTACTGCCGCTGCTAAACAGCCTCGCGGCGCTGCCGCAAAGTGAGGACTTCGATGTTAACAGCCCGCCACTGACCCGCCGTATGGGGCTGTATCGTGGCTATGACGTCTCTGACGCATCGCAGGCGTTGTACCAAAAAGCGTTGCAGGAGTTGCTGTTACCGGATGTGGCGTCACGCATCACCACCTGGCTGCGAAATGATAACGGCAGCGATGTGGAATACAGCTACGAAGCGTTAAAAGCGTATCAGATGCTCTACCAGCCGAAACATTATGACGGCAAGTTCCTGCATCAGTGGGTCATGCTCAACCTGGAGCGTAATCTGCCGCAGAACATGACACAGGCCCAGCTTCGTCGTCTGGAATGGCATTTGACCCAACTGCTGGAGCCGCAAATTCAGTCCTCGCCGTTTGCCAAAGATGAAGCACTGATTGCCAGGGAGCAGGCGTTAATCAACCAGCAACCGCTCGCGGCGCGCGTCTACGGACGCCTGAAACGTCTGCTCGCGGCGGATGAAAACCTCAAGCCGGTTTCGCTGGCCTCGCTGGGTGGCCCGCAAAGCGAGCTGGTGTTCTCGCGCAAGAGCGGTAAGTCGCTCAATGACGGTATCCCCGGTTTATATACCCCGGACGGTTACTGGCAGCATTTCGATAAGCAGATTGGCACTGTGACCAACGCGCTGCATACCGATGATGCCTGGGTACTTGGTTCCACCGTCAAACAAGAAGATCAGCAGCAGACGGATAACGCGGTACGCCAGCTTTACGCGCGGGATTTTATCAACCAGTGGGACAGCTTCCTGAGTGATATTGCGCTCAACAACAGTGCCAATCTTTCACAGCGTATTAATACAGCACGGCTGCTCTCGGGCAACAGTTCGCCGCTGCGCCAGTTGGTGGTTAACTTAAGCCAGGTATTGACGCTGACCCGTGACACCCCGGAAGAGGGCGAAAAAAAGCCGGAGGAGGGCAACAGCACCAGCCGCACACTCAACGTGTTGTTTGGCAATCGTGATAACGCGAACGCTGCGCCCGCCGCCGCGACGGCGCAGACGCCGGAACAGCGGGTAACGGAACACTACGCGCCGATTATCGAACTGGCTCAGCCGCTGGAAAAAGGCGGCAAAACCATCGTGTTTGATGATTTTTTAAAGCAGGTTGATGAACTTTATCGCTATCTGACAGCGGTACAGGATGCGGCCAACAGCGGCATGCCTGCCCCCGGCGGTGAAGCCATCAGTCGCCTGCAGGCCAGCGCAGGGCGTCTGCCCGGCGGGTTGCAGTCCATGTTCAGCAATATGGCGGTGGGCGCCAGCAGCGATACGCAAAGCCGCGAGCTGGAAAATGTCCGCAAGCGCATCAGTGTCGAAGTGGGCGGTTTTTGCCGCCAGGCCATCGCCGGTCGTTACCCGCTGGTTCGTAACGCCAGCAGTGAAGTGACGCCAGACGATCTGGCGCGCATGTTTGCCCCGGGCACCGGCCTGATGGACAGTTTCTTTCGTGACAACCTGACCAGCAAAGTGGATACCACCCAGTCACCCTGGCGCTTTATGCCGGGCATTGATGGTAAGACCTTGCCAGGTAGCGAAGGATTACTGGCGCCGTTTCAACAGGCGCAATCTATTCGTGATGCGTTTTTTGCCGGGGGAAGCACGACGCCCTCTTATCGTGTGACGGTGCGTACCGTGAGCATGGACAACGCGATTTTGAACCTCACGCTGGATGTGGATGGGCAGATTCTCCGTTACAGCCACGGTCCACAGGCGGTGCAACTGGTGAACTGGCCAGGGCCGGGCGGAACCAACCAGGTACGGATGCAGCTTGGGCTGACGAACGGCACCACCTCGACGCTGGTGACCAATGGAGCATGGGCGCTGAACCGCTTTGTTGACAAGGCGCGTGTGACACCGGGCAGCAGCAGCCTGAGCCGCCAGGCAACCTACAACGTTGATGGACACCAGGTCACGCTTGAGTTCATCCCTGGCAGCATTCGCAACCCGTTTCAGCTTCCCCGTTTCGCATGCCCTTAACCGCAAGGAAAGTCGAATGACTACGACGAGTGCAATTAGCTGGTATGGAAAATTGCCCAGTGCCGGCGACTTCTTACAGCGACGTTTCCCGGACGCGCTCCAGCGTCAATGGTCCCACTGGTTTCAGGTGGGGCTACTGAACTGGCAAAAAGAGCAAGAGCGTGCGGCGGACAGGCAATTCGGCAATGCGCCGATATGGAATTTTGTCGTGCCGCCAATGTTAGGTGGTCAGCAGGTGCAGATGGGCTGTCTGTTACCCGGTCGCGACAGCGTCGGGCGGCAATATCCGCTGTGCGCACTGCTGGCGATAAACCCGCTGGAGTGGTCTCCACGCCAACTGGCGCAGTCGGGGGACTGGTATGAGCAACTGGGGCGAACCCTGCTGCATGCGATCCGCAACAGTTACTCCGCAGAACAACTTGATCAGGCGCTGCTGTCGATTCCCACGCCGCAGCCCGTGGTAGAAGAAAACCGCTCGGAAATCCTCGATGTTATCGGTTACGAAGGCGACGCGGCGCCGACGTTGAGCTGGCGTCAGGCCGCAGAATGTTTTGACCCGCTGCGCCAGACCAGTTTCTGGTGGACCAACCGTAGCGATGGCTATCCGCTCTATACGCATGTGCACAGCGGCAATTTTACCGGGCAGCTTTTTACCATGCTGTTCGATCCGGCCGGCGGTGCACGACCGGGGCGCCATGGTCTTTATCCTCCGATGTTTGATTAAGCGAATCTGTGTATGACTCTTGAAACCTTACTTGAACCCATCAGCCCGACGCAGCCCTGTGGTGAAAACCTGGAGTATGACGCTGAGTTTCAGGCGCTGGAACAGGCAAGCCAGGGCAAAGCGGAACAGCAATTTGGTGACACCATTATTCCCGCAGAGCCGGCAGACTGGACGCGTGTTGAAAAGCTGGCCACCGCGCTGCTGTCACGCACTAAAGATCTGCGCGTCATGCTGGCGCTGACCCATGCCTGGACGCGTCGCCGTGGTCTGGAAGGGTATGCAGACGGGCTTTCACTTATTGGCCAGGCACTGGCCCTCTATTGGGATGATCTGTGGCCCGCGTTGACAGAAAACGGTGAAGAAGATCCGTTTTACCGTATTAACGCGTTGGCAGAACTCAGTGATAAATCCACACTCACCGCCACGCTGCGCCAGTCGATTTTACTGCGTAGCAATGGCGATGAGCTGACAGTCCGCGACGCTCAGGCGCTACTGGACGGCAGCAAAACAGAGTGCCCCAATTTTCCGGGCGGACGCGTACGGCTGGTTGACGAACTGGCCCGCGCCGGAAAAGAGGCCACCAGCGTCATGATGCAAATCGAAGGACGGTTGCTCACCATCCGTAGCTGGCTGGTGGAACGTCTTGGGGAGAGTGGTGCGCCGGAAATGGAACAACTCATTAAGACCGCAACCTTGATTAACCGCGCAGGTCGCGCAGGCGACGAGGCGCAGCCCGACGAGACAGCAACAACTTCTATTCCTCAGGCGTCGGCGACGACACCCGCCGCAGCGCCTGTCAATCATACGGACTGGCGGAGCGTGCAGCTTAACAGTCGCGCCGATGCGCAACTGATGCTGGAAAAAGTGAAGCTCTATTTTGCTCAGCATGAGCCAAGCCATCCCGCCCCGCTGATGATTGACCGCGTACAGCGGCTGATCGAACTGGATTTTATGGCGATCGTTCGCGATCTGGCGCCGGATGGCGTGCAGCAACTGGAAAACATATTTGGGCGTCACCCATAACCTTTGACGACAGGGTGAAACAATCCCGATAGCGTCACCGCGCATCTTCGATGGAGAACATCATGGCAACGAGTAACAGTGGACAAAAATTTATCGCGCGTAACCGCGCGCCACGCGTTCAGATTGAATACGACGTGGAAGTGTATGGCGCGGAGCGCAAAATTCAGCTTCCGTTTGTGATGGGGGTGATGGCCGACCTGGTGGGTAAACCGGTTGAGAATCTGCCTTCTGTTGACGAACGTAAGTTCCTTGATATCGATATCGACAACTTCGATGAACGCATGAAAGCGCTGAAACCGCGCGTGGCTTTCCAGGTGGACAACACGCTGACCGGAGAAGGCAAACTGAACGTCGATCTGACCTTCGACAGCATGGAAGATTTCCTGCCGGATGCGGTGGCACGCAAAGTCGAGCCGCTGAATTCGCTGCTCGAAGCCCGTACTCAGCTCTCCAACCTGCTGACCTATATGGACGGTAAAAACGGCGCGGAAGAGCTGATTGCTAAAATCCTGAAAGATCCGACACTGCTGAAATCGCTGAGCCAGATGCCGGACAACCGCGATAGCACGTCAGGTAAAGAGGAGTAAATCATGAGCAATGTAACCCAACAGCAAGACTTGCCGCAGGGCGAAACATTCAGCCAGGACGAGTTTAGCGCGCTGCTCAGCAAAGAGTTTCGCCCGAAAACGGAACAGGCGCGTTCAGCGGTCGAGTCTGCGGTACAGACGCTGGCCCAGCAGGCGCTGGCTAACACCGTCACCTTCTCCTCGGACACTTACCGCACGATTCAGAATCTGATTGCCGGGATTGATGAAAAACTCTCTCAACAGGTCAATGAGATCATTCACCACGAAGAGTTTCAGAAACTGGAAAGCGCCTGGCGTGGGCTGAGCTATCTGGTCAACAACACTGAAACCGACGAAATGCTGAAAATCCGCTTTATGAGCATTTCGAAACCGGAACTGGGCCGCGTTCTGAAACGCTACAAAGGTGTCGGCTGGGACCAGAGCCCTATCTTCAAAAAAATCTACGAAGAAGAGTACGGTCAGTTCGGTGGCGAACCCTTTGGCTGCCTGGTTGGCGATTACTATTTCGATCACAGTCCGCAGGATGTGGAACTGCTGGGCGAGATGGCGCGTATCGGCGCGGCGGCGCACTGTCCGTTTATTACCGGTACCGCACCGAGTGTGATGCAGATGGAATCCTGGCAGGAGTTGGCGAACCCGCGCGACCTGACCAAAATTTTCCAGAACACCGAGTACGCCGCCTGGCGTTCGCTGCGTGAATCGGAAGACTCCCGCTACCTGGGGCTGGTGATGCCGCGCTTCCTGTCACGCCTGCCGTACGGTATTCGCACTAACCCGGTTGATAGCTTCGACTTTGAAGAAGAGACCGATGGCGCTAACCACAGCAACTACTCGTGGGCGAACGCGGCGTATGCGATGGCGACGAACATCAACCGCTCCTTCAAAGAGTATGGCTGGTGTACCTCGATTCGCGGTGTCGAATCCGGCGGGGCGGTGGAAAACCTGCCATGCCACACCTTCCCGAGCGATGACGGCGGCGTGGACATGAAGTGCCCGACTGAAATCGCCATCAGCGACCGTCGTGAAGCCGAGCTGGCGAAAAATGGCTTTATGCCGCTGATTCACCGCAAAAACTCTGACTTTGCCGCCTTTATCGGTGCCCAGTCGCTGCAAAAACCGACGGAATACCATGACGCCGATGCGACGGCAAACGCGCGTCTGGCCTCCCGTTTGCCGTACCTCTTCGCCTGCTGCCGTTTTGCGCACTATCTCAAGTGCATTGTGCGCGACAAAATCGGCTCTTTCCGCGAGCGTGATGAAATGGAGCGCTGGCTGAACGACTGGGTGATGAACTATGTCGATGGCGACCCGGCAAACTCCTCTCAGGAGACCAAAGCGCGCAAACCGCTGGCCGCCGCCGAAGTGCAGGTGCAGGAGATTGAAGATAACCCCGGTTACTACACCGCGAAATTCTTCCTGCGTCCGCATTATCAACTGGAAGGACTGACTGTCTCGCTGCGTCTGGTATCAAAACTGCCGTCGCTGAAAACCAAAGAGGCATAAGAGCGGAGACGCCGCAGGCTGGCCGTGAACATGCCTGCGGCACCGTGCATCATACATACTGTTTCATCCATTGGTTAGCAAGGAGCACACCATTATGTCTGGTTCACCCGTTCAGATAGCGGAGGGGATGTTAAAGATTTTAAATCCTGAGAAGCAAAGCGCAGCGGATATCGTCTTGCAGGCGGCCATCGATAGCTTTGTCTCTTTACCACAGGATATGTGGACCCTGGCAAAGGACATGTTTGATACCGAGAACAGTGGCCTCAATGAGAGGGAGCGCATTCGTCTGGGCGAGCTAACGAAACGTGGGGTGACGTCCAAAGACTTCTGGCAACTTATCTATATTGTCATCAATCGCTATGTCCACGGCTTAAATCACGAGCAGTTGGAAAAAATAATGCTAAAAGTGGCTGGCTCTCAATTAGGTAAGTTGGCCTTTAAAACGGTTTTTGCCAGTGAACTGGCCTCCTGGTTCGGCACATACATCATCCCGCGCTTTTTACTTTCTGCCAAAATAACCGGTGTGCTGGGTGTCGGGGCAATGATTTCACGGTCCATTTATAGTTCACGGGATCTGAAAGAGCTTAATGAATCTATTTACTATGCCTTGCGCGAGGCGGGCGATCTGGATTTGCTTTATTTTATGGTAGAGGACGTACTGGAACCGTGGATTGAGGCGATTAATTATCTCAGTACCAACAGAATGTTCACCGAGCAGATCATTGACCATTTTGTTGCCAGGGCGCCAAAGGCGTGAAGAATACAGCAAACGGTATTTTCATCCTTATGTCTCAGGCACCGCAGGAGCAGGGTGGTTGGCCCTTAACGATGAGTGAGTTTATTCTTATAAATCCTGCGAACAAGAAAAAACAAACCGCAGACAACCAGGAGAAACAGCACTTTTCCTGTTAATGCGCCGGTGGAGTAGGGATTGAGCGATTCATATTTAAGAACCAACCAGAGCGATTGAATGATATCCACAAGGGTATACGCTCCGGCAAGCAGTAAAATAAACATTGCAGTCAGCGCGAGGAATTTTTTCATTTTCAATCCTTAAATTTGAAAGGGCAGGGAGTGAAAGAATAATAGCATGTCATTCGATGTAGTAAAAACCAGTGTACAATATGAAAAGTGTTATTCGGACTCATGCGATGCTGTTGCCATAGAAGTACTTTTCAAAAACAATAATCATCATTAACGAAAAACAGACAGTATGGTTATTGATATGTTTTTTAAGGACGACGGTCATATTTCCCCCGGTTGCGCTGCGCTTACCGGGGCTACATAAGGAACAGGTTCGGTGGTGTTTGCCGCATCCGGGAACAGGGAGCTGGATATGAAAAAACGTTACATCGCACTTAGCCTGCTGTGTTGTTTCGCGACGGGACTGGCAAACGCTGAGACCTATGAATATCCGCGAGCAGAGCCGCTACCCCAGGATGACACCGCGAATTTTCTGCGAGATACCGGGTTATTGACAGGGTTTGACGTCAATATGAGCAGTGAGCGTTTTGCGCAAGCCTGGTTCTCGAAAACCAACGAACGGGAGCGGATCAAGGCTGAAATGTATTTTCTTGGCGTGATGGATGCGACGGAAGGAAAAACCTGGTGCAGTTATCAACGGCTACTTCCCTCCTCAGCCCATGAACATCTCTCTTCCCGTTTTGCGAATTTAACACCGCAGGAGCGTAAAACCCGGGCATCAACCCTTATTATTGAATCACTGTCTGCTGTTTTTCCCTGTAAAAAAGAGCAGAAAAAATGAGCTTGTTTTATAAAACGTTAAAACAGCATCATTATTCTTTGGCGCGGCGTAAAGAAAGCCCGCGTAGTGATATATGTAGTGATATATCTGGAACTGCCCATCACAATAATGATATGTAAATTAAACTATTCTCAGGCTACCCGGAAAACGGGTTCCGGGAACACAATATAATCTATTTTTAGAATTATTTTATTAGACAATTCACAGCGTTAATCTTCGCGACCCTTGTTGTTCAGAGGGTGCAAAGCATATCCGTCAGGGTCATGATGGCGGATATGAGGGAGAGGTAAAATATGGACGGTTTTAGCTGGCCCCATATTTACCCATTAGTTCTATACCATCAGCGATGACTGGTATATACACGCTTTTTCGAAAGCAATAATCATCATTAACGAAGAGTAAATATTATGGCTATTGATATGTTTCTGAAGGTCGATGGCGTTACGGGTGAGTCGAAAGATTCTAACCACACCGGCTGGACTGATATTACTTCTTTTTCCTGGGGCGCTTCACAGCCAGGGAATATGAGCGTCGGCGGCGGCGGTGGTGCCGGTAAAGTTAATTTCAATGACCTGCATGTAAACGCATTAATTGACAAATCCACAACGGCAATCCTGAAACACTGCGCCAGCGGCAAACACTTAACCAAAGTTGAGCTTTCTGTCTGCAAAGCGGGCGGTCAGCAGGTTGAATATGCGCGCATTACGCTGGAAGAAGTGTTAGTAACTTCCGTGCAGTACACCGGTGCGGATAATGGCGACACCGTTGGCGTAACTTACGCATTCCAGGCTGCGAAAGTGAAACAGCAGTACTGGGAGCAGTCTTCTTCTGGCGGTAAAGGCGCTGAAACCAGTGCCGGCTGGAATATCAAAGAAAACAAAGAAGCGTAAGGTCTTTTGCAGCGATCCCGAAAGGGATCGCTGAAAGCGTTAAGGGGAGTGTATGGCAAATTATCTCATCTCCATAAAGCGTCTCTGGCAAACTGACAGTTCAACGATCAGTACGTATAATATTTCCGGCAGTACGATAAGTGGTTATATTCTTGAACGCCCCGGACCTGATACGACGGAATCCGGGCTAAGAAAAAGGATTCCGGAAGGATCTTATAGATTGCAGTGGCATAATAGTAATATTCCCACTGTACAATCACATAATCCTGTTCCTTTGCTTTATAACTCATCCGTTCCAGTCTCACGTTATATCTTAATTCATAATGGGAATTACCCTGACAATACAGATGGCTGCCTGCTTATTGGCGCATCAAAAGGTGATAACTTTGTCGGCAACAGCGTAACGAAATTGAATGAGCTGAAAGATTTCCTGACGCAAGAAGGTATTGAGAATTTTACAGTAACGATTACATCATGTTATGTAAATTGCAGTAATTAGAAAGGGATGGGTCATGCTCAAGACATTTATTGTTATCAGCACGTTGTTTTTTGCTTCACTCTCCACAGCCGCAGAACAGACCCTGCACCAGGGTATTCTTCAGGTCTACTGGCTGCCCGTATGGAGCGACGATGGTCAGCGAAATACGCCAGAACTGAAATACCGTTATTTCGTCACTAAAGATGGCGACAATGTCGAGAAGGTCATCAACCTTAATGTTGACAAAAAAGACGCTGAACCTGAGCAACTCAAGCGTTACTTTCCCCATCTTCCATCTGAGTTTTTGACCTGGAAAGAGGGGCACATTGAGCGTGCTGGTGCTATTACGGTCGATAAACTTACCGGATCAACAGAGTGCGATCATCGTTACTTTACTGGCGAGTTGAAGCATTTCACACCTGCGAATAAAAACGCTGTTGATACCGATAAACTCGAAAAAAACACGGGTTGTGAAGCCTTCCCCTGGATGATGACCTATACCCTAAAATCAGGGGTAGAGAATAAGCACTTCAAGCAACAACCCGATGACGGGGCGAAAGATTTACAGCCTGTCACTCCCGGAACGCCACTGGTAAAAATAAAAACAATCAACGCTAACTGGATTCAGGTTGCGGTACGTGATGAAAATAAACCCGGTCTGCTGGGCGAGGCGCGGGGATATATTAAACTTAATGATTTACAACCCATTAATTAAGCCACTGAGGCTTCACTGGCATTTTTATTTTCCAGCACCAGCGTTATCAGAACTGACCCTTTTCGGAACGCTAATAACTCCAGCAGGAATACGCTATGCGATTCACAATAGTTACCAATAAACCCGGCCATCAACCTCCGCAAAGCCGCTGCGATTTTTATCCGCCGGGAGGCACCATTGGACGCGGAACGGACAATAACCTGGTGCTGCCGGACAATGAGCGCGCCATTTCGCGCCTGCAGGCGATCGTACATATCGCCGGGAACGGTGAATGCCGCATTACTAACCGTGGCAATGTGACCCGAGTCGTACTCAACGACATTCCGCTGGAGCGGGGCCGCCAGGTTGAACTGCAGGATGGCGATATCCTGGATATTGACGAATACCGCATTGAAGTGACCGATTTGATCCTGGACACCCAGCCAGTCAGCCGTATGGCGGCGAATGTGCAGGCAGGACTTACGCCCGATCCGGCCCCGGTGGAGAAAAAAGAGAACGCCACCACCGCCGTGCCAACGGAGATCTGGGACAGTCTGATGCAGGAGTTTTCCATCTCCGACAGCATCTCCAGTAACCGTGCGAAACCAGAGCCCCAGGCGCTCAATCCGTTTGCCGCGCCGAAAGAGCCGGAACGCAACCCGGAAGACCCGCTGGCCTTATTGAGTAAAAACGAATCCGCTGCCGCGCCGCGTACCATCGACACGGACAAGCTGTTTAACGACGAACCGCTGTTCAAAAACGACAGCATTTTCGCCGATGTCACGCCGTCAACGCTGGTGCCGCCCGTAGAACCCACGGCTAAACATGACGCACCCGCGCCGGATGAACTGGATCCGTTAGCTCTCTTTGGCGGTGCCGGGGCGAGCACGCAGCAGGCACGAGATGACGACCCGCTGGGGCTACTCAGTGGCGCCGTGCCGCTAAGCCATGTAGATGATGTTGCCCCGTCTGAGCCGAAGAAAGCGGAACCGGCCTGGCAGGCACCTGTCCCGCCGCAGCCTGAACCGGTGGTGCCGCATGACGATATTGTGCCGCACACCGAGCCAGAGGATGTGCAGCCGCTGTTTGTTGCGCCGGAACCCGTGGCGCCGGAAGCCAACAGCGAGATGCCGGAATATGTCCCCATCACGTTACCCACGCCGCAAACCGTACAGCGTGCCGCCGCCCAGACGCCAAAAGGCCGCTTGCGTATCGACCCGGTACAGAGCGAAAGCGCGCAATCTGCAACGACCAGCAGCGGTGAGAGCAGCGGTGATGTCCTTAAAGGCGAACTGCTGGATGCGCTGCTGGAAGGGATGGGGCTCAGTGATATGCAGCCCACGCCGCAGTTTGATCGGGAAAACATGCGTCAGCTCGGACAGATGTTGAGCATGTTTTCGCAAGGGACAGTGGCGCTGTTGTCATCACGCTCAATCCTTAAACGTGGGGTAAAAGCGGACATGACGATGGTGCTTGATGACGCCAACAACCCGTTTAAATTGCTGCCTTCCGGCAAAACCGTGTTGATGCAGATGTTCGGTACCCGTATGCCCGGCTTTATGCCGCCGAAAAAGTCGGTGCGCGATGCGTTGATCGACTTACAGGCCCACCAGTTAGGGATGATCTCCGGTATTCGCGCCATTATCGCCGCCATGCTGCAATCCTTTAACCCGGAACTGCTGGAAGAGGACGCTAAACGCGACGGCGCCACTGCGCGTCTTGGCATGCTCTCCAATCGCAAAGCGGCGCTGTGGGACTATTTTGTGCGTTCTTACGCTGAAACGGCTGGTGAAATCGATGACGACTTCCACACGCTGTTTGGCGAGGCGTTCCTGCACGCCTACGACATGGAAGTAAACCAGTACAAAGATTCACAAAGCGCATCGGAAGAACAACAATGAATATCAGCACCGCCTCAATGTCCCGACAGGGCGCGCGTGCGAGTAACCAGGATCAAACCGGTGAAAGCATTGGCGAGCGCGCCGCATGTTTCGTGGTATGCGACGGTATTGCCGGGCTTCCCGGCGGCGATGTGGCGGCCGAGCTCGCCCGCAATGCCATCATCACCCGCTTCGATGGCGACCAGCATCTGAATGCGCAATACATTCGCGAGTATATCAACGAAGCCAACAACGCCATTCGCACCGAACAAAAAGCGGCTGAGCAGTTTCAGCGTATGGGCACCACCATGGTGAGTCTGTTTATTGACCGTGATTACCATCTTGCCTACTGGGTACATGCGGGAGACAGCCGACTTTACCTGTTTCGCCGCGGGTGGCTGTACCACGTCACCACCGATCACAGCCTGGTACAGCAGATGAAAGACGCCGGACACCAGACCGAGGGTATCAACAGCAACCTGCTCTATTTCGCGTTAGGGCTGGGTGACGATGAGCGCGAAGCCAGCTACAGCGATGTGGTACCGATTGAAGATGGCGATGTGTTTTTGCTCTGCACCGACGGTTTCTGGCACGGGGTGAGCGAAGAGCAGATGAAACAGTCCCTGCATATGGTCAATACCCCCCATGAATGGCTGACATTAATGAATCAGATACTGCTGCGCACCAACGTGGAAAGTCATGATCAGCAGGACAATTACAGCGCCGTAGCGGTATGGGTCGGTGCTCCACAGGACACCACGCTTCTGCACTCGCTGGCGCAAGCGTCGCAGTTTTTCCCTCTTCGTGATTGATACAGGCTTACAAGGAATTTTATGAAACTTTGGCTTCCGGGGCTGGCGCTGTTCGCGGTCTGTTTTGGCGCTCAGGCTGAAAACTACCGTATCGTGCAGTCTCCTACACAAAAACTGGATATCTGGATCGACGACATCGCGGATAACTCGCCGAAAAGCTGGTGTGCGCGGGAATTACCGCTGCGTATCGTGGCGAATGGCGATAAAAAAGTCACCGTGCTCGACAGTTTTATGCCGCGTCTGGGCGCGCTGCTCGAAAATCAGTGCGGCACGCTGGCGCTGGTGCGCTGGAAATTGACCGATGCGCAAAACAACACGCTGGCCCAGGGGACCGCAAGCAAAGCGAAAGACTGGGCGCCGGTTGTCACTCCGGCGGCTGCGGCGACAAGTACGCCGCCTGCGACCAATACCGCCACTGGCTTACAACTGCCGGAAGGACGCCCGGAAGATAACTCCCCGGCGGCGAACCGCACGCCGTGGCAGGAGTTTACTCTCCAGGATGGCTGCCATCTGCGGACATTCTGGCAGGGTGATAGCAGCAGCCCGGCGCTGTTTATCCCGGCCAAAGACGACGGCAAATGTGAGAAGGGCGGCTGGCTCAATGGTCGCAGTGATGTTAGCCAAATCACCAACGGCATTGAGCGTAAAACCACCATGACCTTTGTCCACGGTTTCCCGGTAAGCGGGTTGAGCGAGAGTGCGGACGCCGACCGTCTGTTGATAACCACAGTGAACAACGAGCGAATGGTGGCCAGCGAAGGCAGTCTCGGGCAGAGCTGGATGATCCTGCCTTATGTGCCTTCTCTGAGCGGCTGGCAGGCGAACGGCACCGTCGCCGTCGAAGTTTCTCGCGAGCTGGTCAACGATCAGGCCCGGCTGCAGGCACGGCTTGACGAGGTGCGTAAGGTCTGGACCCCGTGGTTCGCTCCCGGTACGACCCTCAACATTTTGCTGATTGACTCTCTGCGTCCACAACTGCGCGACCCGGCGGTCGGTACGTATAAGGCTGTGCACTAGTTTTCCCCCTAATCCTCAAGAGGGGACCGAGCGAGCACCTTACCGCGTAGGCCACCAGTGGCGCGATACTTACCGGGGCTACGGTACGAGGGTATGCGCTGAGCGCAAAAAAACACAATTTCATTCGTTTTACACAGAGGAGCGGTGATGAACACACTAGAGCAACAACTCGCGGGAGAATCCCTCCGGGAGAGTCTGGGGCAACTGGAAAACCGCATTCGCACGCAGCCCACCGATGCCGACCTGCGTGCGGCCTTTACGCAAATGCTCTGCCTTGAGGGCAACTGGTCACGCGCCCTGGCACAGCTCAAAAGCTGGCTGGCGCTGACGCCACAGGCGCAGCCGACCATCACCCTGCTTGAACAGACCATCAATGGTGAACGTCAGCGCGCAGAAGTGATGGCCGGACGGACGCGTCCTGCGATGCCGGACAAACAATGGCCGTGGCTGGCGGCAATGGTTGCCGCCCTCGATCTTTCCGCCACCGAAGCCTGCTCACATCGCATTGGGGCGCTGGAACAGGCCGAGGCCATTCCCGGCGAACTGACCTTACAGGATGGCACCACCCACAGCTTCGACTGGTTGATGGATGGCGACTGCCGCTTTGGCCCGGTCTGCGAGGCCATCGTCAACGGACGCTACTTCTGGCTGCCGTTCAGCGCGATTGAAGAGATGGAGTTTCAAGCCCCGGCGAGCGTCATCGATCTGGTCTGGCGACACACCCGCATTCGTCTGCATGACGGTAGCGAGCAGGTGTGCCAGATCCCGGCGCGCTATCCGCTGGACAATCAGGTTGAAGACCGCTTCTTGCTCTCACGCACCACCGAGTGGCAGCCGCTGCCGGGCGAGGAGCCCCATTACCTGGGGCGCGGCCAAAAAGTGTGGCTTAACGATACGGCGGAATTTCCACTGCTCGATTTAGCCAGCCTGCGTTTTGCCAAAGGCGATGCGCATGAGTAGTCAGCCTCAGGACGACCGCGATCTGCTGCGTAGCGGCTGGCGCGCCAGAACCGGCAAAGAGTCGCCGGGGGCGCGCGACAAAATGCAGCCGTCATTGCTGGACCGCCTGACCGATGACGCGCCGGACAAAAAGCAGGAGCCGCTCAACAGCAATCTGGTCTCGCACAATGCGCTGCGTCGCCACGTACTGCGTGACCTGCAGTGGCTGTTCAACACCATCAATAACGAGGCGCAAAACGATCTCTCAAAATTGAGTCACGTGCGCCGCTCGGTCGCCAATTTTGGCGTGGCGCCACTGGCCGGTCAGCGCATGTCCGACATTGAATGGCAGGATATCCAGCGCAAGCTTACCGACGCGATTTTGCATTTCGAACCGCGTATTTTGCCTCAGGGGCTGATGGTGCGCTGCATCTCCGATACAAAGTCGCTGGATCTGCACAACGTCTTATCAATTGAAATCAAAGGCCGCCTGTGGTGCGTGCCGTATCCGTTATCCTTTTTGTTTCGCACCGATGTCGACCTGGAAAATGGCCATTTCGAGTTAAAAGATGTGGGGTAAGCGTGGAGAGTAAATTACTCGAGTATTACAACCGCGAACTGGCCTGGCTGCGGGAAATGGGTCAGGAGTTTGCGGGCCGCTATCCGAAAGTGGCGGGGCGGCTGGGAATGCAGGGCATGGATGTCGCCGACCCGTATGTCGAGCGTCTGATGGAAGGGTTCGCCTTTCTGACCTCCCGCGTGCAGCTCAAGATGGACGCCGAATTTCCCCGGTTCTCTCAGCGTCTGCTGGAGATGATCGCGCCAAACTACCTTGCGCCCACCCCGTCAATGGCGATTGCCGAACTGCAGCCTGACCCGGCAAAAGGCGATTTAAGTAAAGGCTTTGTGGTGCCGCGCGGCACCATGATGGACAGCCAGACGCTCAAGAAAAATGGCGTCACCTGCAGTTACACCACCGCACATGATGTGACGTTACTGCCGCTGAGCATTAGCGCCGTCGAACTGGGCGGCGTACCCGCCGACCTGCCGCTGCTGCGTATCGGCCTCGGCCAGAGCGGGGCGGTCAGCGCACTGCGGATCCGGCTGCGCTGTGACGGACCGGTGAAACTCTCACACCTTGATTTTGACCGCGTGGAGTTCTTTTTAAGCGGCCCGGATATGCAGGCACTGCAACTGCTGGAGCTGCTGATGGCGCATCAGGTCGGGGCGCTGGCGCTGATTCCCGGTACCTCAACCGCGCCGCTGGTTCTGCCGGAAGACGCACTACGTCAGGAAGGGTTCGAGTCCGACCAGGCGCTGTTGCCGGACGACTTGCGTAACTTTGACGGTTACCGTCTGCTACAAGAGTATTTTGCTTTTCCGTCGCGCTTCCTCTTTTTCAGCCTGAAAGGGCTGCGTCCACTGCTGGCGCAGAGCGGTGATGCCACCACCTTTGACATCATCATCCTGCTGGATAAGGCCGATGATCAGCTTGAGCGCGTGGTGGATAAAAACCATCTGGCGCTGCACTGCACCCCGGTGGTGAACCTGTTCGCCAAAGTGGCGGAACGGCAAAAACTGAGCGACAGCCAGCACGAATACCATCTGGTGGTCGATAACATTCGTCCGATGGATTACGAGATTTACGCCGTTACCCGTATTCATGCCAGCGTTGACGGGCAACGTGATGATCAAGAGTTTCGTCCGTTCTGGCGCAGCCAGAGCCAGGATAACGGCAACTACGGCGCCTACTTTTCACTGCGCCGCGAACAGCGCGGCCTGTCCGAACATGCCCAGCGCTACGGTACGCGTACCGGGTATATCGGCTCGGAGGTGTTTGCCTCGCTGGTGGATGAACAGCACGCGCCCTGGCGCGATGATCTGCGTTACATCACCGCCGAAGTGCTCTGTACCAGTCGCGACCTGCCGCTGATGCTCCAGCAGGAGATGGGCAAATTTGTGCTGCCGGACTCACTGCCGGTTAAAAATCCGCATCTGCGCAAAGGGCCAACGCCACCGCGTCCGGCGCTGGCGGAAGGGTTCAGTACCTGGCAACTGGTGAGCCAGCTACAGATGAATTACCTGAGCCTGATGGACGGCGAAGAAGGGCAAGGGGCGGCGGCGCTTCGCCAATTGCTGGGCCTCTACACCCGGCTGGCGGAAGCTCCGGTGGCCAGACAGATTGACGGCGTGCGCAAATGCGTGTTGCAGCCGGTACACCGCCGGGTACCGGAGCCGGGGCCGATTGTCTTTGCCCGTGGCGTGAGTATCTCGCTGACGGTGGACGAACAGGCGTTTTCCGGTTTTAGCCCGTGGCTGTTCGGTAGCGTACTGGAGCGTGTCTTTGCCCGGCTGGTGGCGATGAACAGCTTTACCGAGTTCACGCTCTACAGCCAGCAGCGCGGCGAGGTGGGCTACTGGCCACCGCGGATGGGCAAAAGGGCGCTGATATGAGCGAAACGCTGACCCGTCTTTCGCCCGTGACGCGGGCAACCGCCATGCCGCCGTCGTTCTGGCAGAACGTGATGGCGGCGCCCTGGCGTTACGATCTGTTCACCCTGTTGCGCCGTGTTGATGCCCAGGGCGGCGAGCGTTATCCGCTGGGGCGCGCGCCGCTGCCGCGCTTTGAACCTCTGCGTATTGGTCAGAAACCGTCGCTCGGTTTTGCCCCTTCGACCCTGGCAGAGGTGCGTCAGCGCGACCAGTCATCTCTGTATGATGTGTCGATTTTAAGTTTTGGTCTGTTCGGGCCGAACGGGCCGCTGCCGCTGCACCTGACAGAGTATGCGCGCGAGCGGCTGGATCATCATCAGGATGAGAGCCTGACGGCGTTTGCGGACCTGTTTCATCACCGCCTGACGCTGTTGTTTTATCGCGCCTGGGCCGATGCGCAACCCACGGTTTCACTGGATCGCCCGGACAACAAACGCTTCGAGCGGTATATCGCTTCGCTTATCGGCATGGGGCAGCCGGGGCAACTGGAAAAGGGGTCTCTTAGCCCGCATGCCCGTTTCGCCCTGGCCGGACATTTAACGCGTAATGGCCGTGACCCGGAAGGGCTGGAGAAGATCCTGCGTGCCTACTTCAACGTGCCGGTGAAGGTGGTGGCGAATGTTCCACAATGGATGCCTCTGGGTGAGCGAGAAAGAGCGCGGTTACAGGGCGGGCGTCGTGCGCCGCGTCTTGGGGAATCGGCCTTTCTGGGGGCGGCGGTACGCGATGTCGCCCATAACTTTCGCATCGAGCTGGGGCCGCTGGATGCTGAAACCTACCGCCATTTTCTGCCCGGAGAGGCCTGGGTAACCCGGCTTCGCGACTGGGTTCGTCAGTATCTCGGCATTGAGTATCAATGGTCCCTGCGCGTGTTGTTACAAAGTCAGGATGTGAACGGCGCGGCGCTGGGCGGTTCAGGGCGCCTGGGCTACAGCGCCTGGCTGGGTATGCAGCCGCAGCCGCTTGCTCGCGGTGATTTGGTTTTCAGTCCGGAGCGGTGATCCCTCACCGTCTCCCAGGCGTTATCTCTTACATTCACGGAATCGATCATGTCAGAAATTAGCCGTGCCGTGCTCTTCGGCAAACTGGATACGCTGTTATTTTCCTCGCTGGAAAGCGCCACCGCCTTTTGCAAACTGCGCGGTAATCCGTATGTGGAACTGGTTCACTGGTTGCATGCGTTAATGCAACAAGACCAGGGCGATCTTCAGCAGGTGATTCGTCATTTTTCATTGAGCGAGGAAGCCTTAACGAAGGATATCGTCCACGCGCTGGATAGTCTGCCACGCGGTGCAAGCTCCGTCTCCGATCTGTCTGAGCATATTGATAACGCGGTCGAACGCGCCTGGGTCTACGGTTCGCTGAAATTTGGCGTCAACCGCATTCGCGGCGGCCACCTGCTGATTGGCTTATTAAAAACCTGGAGCCTGGCAACGGTCTTAAAAGGTATCTCGTCGCAGTTTGAACGGGTGCGCGTTGACGCGTTGCTCGATGATTTTGACGCCATATTTGCCGACAGCAAAGAAGCCGCGCAGTCTGTTGCTGTGCCGGAAAACGCAGCCGCCGCACCCGCACGTCAGGGGAGTCTGGCGCAGTACGGGCAGGATCTCACCGCACGGGCGCGTGACGGCAAAATCGACCCGGTGGTCGGGCGTGATGAGGAGATCCGCCAGATGGTGGATATCCTGATGCGCCGCCGCCAGAACAATCCGCTGCTCACCGGTGAAGCCGGGGTTGGTAAAACGGCGGTGGTGGAAGGGCTGGCGCTGCGCATTGCCGCAGGCGATGTGCCGGAACCGCTGCGTGATGTGCAGTTGTGGTTGCTGGATATCGGCATGTTGCAGGCCGGCGCGAGCATGAAAGGGGAGTTTGAGGCCCGTCTGCAGGCGTTGATCAACGAAGTGCAGTCCAGCCCGGTGCCGATCATGCTGTTTATTGATGAGATCCACACCCTGATTGGCGCGGGTGGCCAGCAAGGAACAGGCGATGCCGCTAACCTGCTCAAACCGGCGCTGGCGCGCGGCCAGTTGCGTACCATTGGCGCAACGACCTGGGCTGAGTACAAAAAATACATCGAAAAAGACCCGGCGCTGACCCGTCGCTTCCAGACGGTACAAGTGGCCGAGCCGGATGAAGAAAAAGCGGTACTGATGCTGCGCAGCACCGTCTCAGCGCTGGAAACACACCATCGGGTGCTGCTGTTAGATGAAGCGGTGGTCGCGGCGGTGAAGCTCTCCCATCGTTATATTCCGGCGCGCCAGTTGCCCGATAAAGCCGTGGCGCTGCTCGATACCGCCTGTGCGCGTGTCGCGGTGAGCCTCAGCGCGCCGCCGCCGCAACTGGAAGATTGCCTGCACCGCATTGCCGGGCTGGATGTGGAGATAGAGATCGCCGGGCGCGAGGCGCGAATGGCGGCCGGTGACGAAAGCCGCGTGGCAACGCTACAGGCCGAACGCGAGCGTCTTGGTGAGACGCGTGATGCCCTGACCCGGCGCTGGCAGCAGGAGCAGGGGCACGTGGATGAAATTATCCGCCTGCGTCGTGCGCTCAGCCAGGCGGCGGAGGAGGAACACCCGGCGCTGCGCAATGAACTGGAACAGCAGCAGCAGGCGCTGCGCGAGGTTCAGGGGGATGCGCCGCTGTTGTTTGCCGCTGTTGATGCCAATATCGTTGCGGCGGTGGTCTCCGACTGGACCGGCATCCCGCTGGGCCGGATGGTGAAAAATGAAATCGATGCGGTACTGAAACTGGCGGATACCCTCAATGAGCGGGTCATTGGTCAACGCCACGGTCTGGAGGCCATAGCCCGCCGGGTGCGCACCTCCCGCGCGCGGCTGGATGATCCGAATAAACCGGTTGGCGTGTTTATGTTGTGCGGTCCCTCTGGTGTCGGGAAAACCGAAACCGCTCTGGCGCTGGCGGAGTCGCTTTACGGTGGTGAACAGAATGTCATCACCATTAATATGAGTGAATTCCAGGAGGCGCATACCGTCTCCACCCTGAAAGGCGCGCCTCCGGGCTACGTGGGTTACGGTGAAGGGGGCGTGCTAACCGAAGCGGTGCGCCGTCGTCCGTATAGCGTGGTGCTGCTTGATGAAATCGAAAAAGCGCACCCGGATGTCCATGAAATCTTCTTCCAGGTATTTGATAAAGGCTGGATGGAAGATGGCGAAGGGCGACATATCGATTTCCGTAACACTATTATTATCCTGACGTCGAATGTGGGGACTGAACTGATCAGCGGTATGTGCGCCGACCCGGAACTGTTGCCGGATCCCGATGCGCTGCGTGATGCGCTGCGTCCTCCGTTACTTAAAGTTTTTCCCCCTGCGCTATTGGGCCGTCTGCTGGTGGTGCCGTATTACCCCTTAAGCGAAGCGATGCTCGCGTTGATCGTGCGTCTGCAAATCAAGCGCATTCAGCGTCGTCTTGAGGAGAACCATGGCATTGTCTCTGAGGTGGATGAAAGCGTCATCACGCAAATCGTCCAGCGCTGTACGGAGGTGGAATCGGGCGGCCGAATGGTCGATGCGATTCTGACCAATACGCTGTTGCCTCAAATGAGTCAGCTTTTGCTTGACGCCAGCGCGCGCGACGAGAAGTACCGACGTTTACACGTTACCTTTGCACAGGGCGAGTTTCACTGTCAGTTTGCGGCGTAATGCCATTATCAAGAGAGTTTTCCATTATGACGGATCACGAAAACAACCGGACTGTACCGAACGCACTGCCGACGGGATACCGCTTTAATGAGTTCGAAATCAAAGAGGTGATTGGCGGTGGCGGTTTCGGCATTGTCTACCGTGCCTGGGATCATCAGCTCGAACGCACTATAGCCATTAAAGAGTTCATGCCCTCAACGCTTGCGGTACGCAATGACGACATGACGCTGGTGTTGCGTAGCGAGCGCTTTGGTAAGGCCTTTTCCGCCGGACTGAACAGCTTTATTCAGGAAGCGCGTCTGCTGGCGCGTTTTAATCACCCGAACCTGCTGCACGTGTTGCGTTTCTGGGTGCAAAACGACACCGCCTATATGGGGACGGTCTTTTACAGCGGCACTACGCTCTCCCGTTTGCGCGAAAAGAACCCGCAGATGATCAACGAAGCGTGGATCCGCCGCACGCTGCCGATGCTGCTTGGGGCAATTAAAACCATCCACGACGAAGGCTATCTGCATCGCGATATCTCGCTGGATAACATCCAGATTCAGGATAACGGCCTGCCCGTCCTGCTGGATTTCGGCTCTGCCCGCCGCAGTATTGGCTCGGTCTCCGACGAGACCGAAACCATGCTGCGCCCAGGCTATGCGCCGATTGAGCAATACACTGACGATAATGAAAGCGAGCAGGGACCGTGGACAGATATCTACGCTCTGGGTGCCGTACTCCATACGCTGATCGTGGGCTCACCGCCGCCGGTGAGTGTGGTGCGCAGCATTCAGGATGGTTATCAGCCGCTGGCCCATCGTCATCTGCCCGGTTACTCCCCGTCCTTGCTGCAGGCGGTGGACAAGGCGCTGGCGCTGAAAATGGAAGACCGTCCGCAAACTATCGATGAATTTGCGGCACTGATCGAAATGCCGGTCGCCGGACTCGACGATGTGCTGAACGTGAAAAAGCCGGGCACCATGCTGGTTCCCATTGAAGAGGTTGAAACCAAACCTGGTGTCCTGGACTGGCGACGTTACAAAGTGCCAGGCTTGGTGGCGGCCGGGGTGCTGGTTGGCCTGATCGCCGGCGGCGTGCTGTTCCATCAGGGCAATGCGCCGCAGGAGAATGCGAATCAGACGGCAAGCACCGGTCCTGCCGATACCCCCGTCGCGCCAGCCACACCGGCCGCTCCGCCTGCGCAAAACAGTGCGCCGGTTTCGACGCCGCCAGCAGCTACGTCCACCACCGCAGCGCCAGCACGTGATACGGCGTCGACTGCCCCGGCACAAACCGCACCTGTGGCGGCGGATAAACCCGCTGCAACCACGCCGCCTGCGGCGATTGCACAGGTCTATGTGCGCATGAATGAGGGAGAAAAACTGACCCTCAACGGGGAATCGCAGTCGATAACACCGGCCAGCAATGGTTTCGCGACCCTGAAACTGCAGCCGGGCCAGTATGCGCTGGTGTTGCAGGGTAACGGTCAGACCCGTCACCAGACGTTAAATATCACCAGTGCCGGTACCTGGCTGGTAAATCCGCAACCGTAATCTCTTCGCTGCCGGTGCGCAATATCGCTCCGGCAGTCTATCGGTTGCATAAAAATAAATGTGGCAATGCCCTATACAGCCAAAGACCGAACTATGAATGCATTTACACACACTGTTGATGGTGGCAATGAATTTACGTTTGTCGTGTCTCGCGCCAGTGCAAATGCCGACGATAAAGTACATGCTGTCGCCGCCAGAACGCTTCGCGAACTAAAAGATACGCTGACCGATTTTTATCTTGAGTCGACGCAAATGTTGACGGTTGATGGCTACCCGGCCGTTGAGCTTTTCTATCAGTTCAAAAATGATAATCGCGTTATCTTCCAGCGTCAGACCATTATTTTACTGGACGCAGCGCCAGCCGGAAAAAAACTGGTGAGCTATGTGGCGACCTGTCCGGGGGAATTTAACGAACGTCATCAGCAGCAATATCAGGAAATTATTCAGAGTATTAAGTTTCATCGTGGGAAGTAGATCATTCTGCACTTTACCGTGCTTTTTTGCGCCAAAGCAGGGGAACACGGGGTGTGGCTTAGCCAGAATATTTGAACGGCAAAGTAACCTGATAATGAAAATTACCGGCACGAGCGCTTATATTATTTTGGATATTGATGGCTGGAAAATTAAAGCACAAGGTGAGAGGGTTATCGGCGGTTTTTACGCTGTGATGAAAAGTATGCAGCAGTTTGAACCGCCGCATGAAAAAACACCGCTCACGGATGAAATAAAACAGAAGTATATCGATGAGGCGATGGCAAAAACAGCACGTTCACATATGGTGATCCATTTCGTTTAATTGCTGTTTCGCTAAACTGCATATTGCCAGGAATTTTCTGAAAAGAAATGGCTGGCACCCTTCCTCGATATCAATGAATAGATAAAACGGACGTTATTGCCCGTTTTTGTAATATCCTCACTGACTGCTGGTTGATTATATTTGTCGTTCGGGCACGATAATTTAATGATTGCACCTGGTTCTTCATGATTTTTGTAACGGAATTAACCTTATGCTCAATCGTATTACCGTACAGCTTCCCGTAGACGGGCTATTGTTCTGGAAACTGTCAGGGCGTGAAGCGCTGTCAGAACCTTATGCACTTGGCCTGACGCTGCTGGGCACCGATGCGCGCATGGATCGCAGCCAGCTACTGGGAAAGGCCGTCACTGTGACTGTCCCGACGCAGGATATAACATCGCCGCGCTACTTTAACGGCAAAGTGACCCGCGTTGCGGTGAGCGCCGTGGAGCTGTCCGGCACCCGCTACGCGGTCTATCAACTCAGCGTTGAATCCGACTTATGGCCAATGCAGCGTGACCGTAACCTGCGTATTTTCCAGGGGCAGACGGTACCGCAAATCGTCAAAACGCTGCTTTCTGAAAACCAGGTCAATGTCGAAGACAAGCTGACCGGCAGCTATCGCGTCTGGGACTACTGCGTACAGTATCAGGAGAGCAGCTTCGACTTTATCAGCCGCCTGATGGAACTGGAGGGTATCAGCTACTTCTTCCGCCACGAATCCGGGCGCCACGTCATGGTGTTGACCGATGTCGCCAGCCAGCATCAGCCATTTGCCGGTTATGAATCCATTCCTTATCACGTGACACCGTCCGGCGGCAGTACCGACGAAGAGGGGATCAGCCAGTGGGCGTTAACGGACAGCGTGACGCCGGGGATCTACAGCCTGGACGATTATGATTTCCGTAAGCCGAATGCCTGGCTGTTTCAGGCGCGCCAGAATCCAAACTCGCCGGAGCCTGGCAGCATTAACGTTTATGACTGGCCGGGGCGCTTTGTTGATCATGGACACGGTGAATTCTATGCCCGCATTCATCAGGAACGCTGGCAGGTTGAGCACCAGCAGATACAGGGCAGCGCCACCGCGCTGGGCATCACCCCTGGGCATACTTTTACCCTCTATAACGCCCCCTTTTTCAGCGATAACGCGGAATACCTGACCACCGAAGCTAACTACTGGCTGGAAGAGAATGCCTACGCCAGCGGCGGGAGCTCGCAAACAATGCACCGCATTGATTTCACCGTCATTCCTTCTTCGGTCACATACCGTCCGGCGCAAAAAACGGCCTGGCCGCGTACCTATGGGCCACAGACCGCGAAAGTCGTCGGTCCGCAGGGAGAGAGCATCTGGACCGATCGCTATGGCCGGGTGAAAGTGAAGTTTCACTGGGACAGGCAGGCAAAAGGCGACGATACCAGCTCTTGCTGGGTGCGTGTTTCCAGCGCTTGGGCCGGGCAAGGCTTTGGCGGCGTGCAGATTCCGCGTGTTGGTGATGAAGTGGTGGTCGACTTTATTAACGGTGACCCGGACAGGCCGATTATCACCGGGCGTGTTTATAACGAAGCCAGTATGCCGCCGTGGGACCTGCCTGGTGATGCCACCCGGATGGGCTTTATGACCCGAAGTAAAGATGGCAGCGTCGATAATGCCAGCTTCCTGTTTTTTGAAGACAGTCCGGGTAATGAATCGGTGCAGATGCATTCCGAGAAAGACATGATGGTGTCGGTCGAGAATGATCAGACGGTCAATATCGACGGTAACCGGACGACGACGATCAAAAAAGAGCAGAAAGATGATGTGACGGGCGATGCCACGTTCTACTACCGGAAGAAAAGGACGACCACGGTGGATGATGTTGAGCAAAAAAACTTCAATAATAGTGAAGTTATCAATATCAAAGAAGGACGTCATCTGACTATTCTGAGCAAGGGTGAGTTAAATGAAATCACTGGCGATCAGACTACAAAAATAGCGCAAGGGAATCAGTCCACAACCATAAAAGATGGAAAACAAGAGACGTTTATCCTGACAGGTGGGCGTAATACTGAAATTCGTAATGGCGATCGTTTAATTGTTAGCTCTGGTGGTCAGCATAATGAGATAACGGGTGAGGTCAACACCACAATCAATGGGGGATGGACCCAGACCATTGCATCAGGAGAAACGCTGATCCAATCTCCGAATAAAATCACAATACATTCTGATACAGAAGTGAATATTGATACTCCGTATTGGGTGACAAATGCTCATGGTCATCAGGAAAGCTATATTGGCGCCTCTTTAGGAATCACCGGTGCTGGCGTGGATATTAAAGGCCTAAATATTTCAGTGACGCCTTTGAGCTTTGGTCTTACCGGGATGAAGATGGAAAATAATCCAGTGACCATCCATATTGATAATGGTATAAAAACCCGCGTTGCCGGGGTTGAGTTTGATTCACTAGCGATGAGCCTTCATGCTGCTGGTGTTTTTATGTTTATATAAGAGGGATGTATGAGATTTTTTACCAATATTATCGTGTTCGCCGTCCTGGCTTTTTTTGCCTATGTTATTGTGTCTTTGCTCATCAGGGATGCCAAAAATAAGAAGATCAAAGAGGGGATAGCGGCGGATGGCGTCAATACTACGGGGATTATCACTGATGTATCCAGTCGCTCTGGTGGGAACTCAGGGTTTATTAACATCACGGTAAGTTTTGACTATGAGATTGAGACGGGTAAAAAAATCAGTGGTAAAGCTGATGCGGTAATTGATGTAATGAATATCAATAAGTACCAGCCCGGTGAAACCATTTCTTTAAGATATTCAAGAAAAGAACCCGAAAAAGTTATTGTGGATATTCCAAACCCTCTTCTCAAACGTCGCTGATTGTCATAGTGGGAAAAGCCATGGTTAGCTACGTGGCTTACCCACAAATTAACTTTAAAAAGGGTTCATATGAACATTTTTATCAATGTTATGAGTGACCCTTTCTTTATCTCTGGATTGATTATCACCCTTGTGGGGCTGTGGTCTGCCGTTGTTTTTTTTAAGCAGTATGGGGTACAAGCGCGGTTATTGCGCGACTGGATATCACGCGAAGAATGGGCCGGGAAAACCATTCATGTTCCTCTGGAGTCCTGGCAGCGTACCGGTACGAAGCGTGGCGAGTATTATCTTTACGAATGCTATTTCTTTGCGGATTTCGCTAAAAAGAGAAAGAAATACCGTGCCAGGGCCGCTGTTAAACCCAATGATATTCATAAACTGAAAAAAGGGTTAACCCTGACGGTAAAATACAGTGATGACAAACTGCCACGGATTGCAGTAATGAACGTGTTTGACTAAGCTTTTCTGGCTGCGTTTATTCTGGAAATAACTCTGCGTATACACGAAAGGTCCAAATTAATGGAATTTTTTGACACTTACTGGTATCTGCTGCCCATTGGGATATTTTCAGCCGTCTTTTATATTATCTACCTTAGCTTGCGCGATAACCTTATTGTTTATATTAAAGACTCCTTTAGGCAAGCATCAGTGCTTAAAACCGGTATTGGTGCCAATGCGGATATTATTGTTGCCAGGCAAACGGGGATGTGGGATGCAGAAAACCCTGTCTATTTACTGACGGTGAACTTTAAAACCCGTGAGGGCCAAGAAGTACAGGCAAGCTTCTATACATCTATGAACTTTGAAGAGAGAGAACGCTTTAAAGCCGGTAATGGCACCACCATCAAATATGACCCCAAAGACCCGAAAAGAATTGCGTTATACGATCGGCCACTCATCTTAGGCGAATAAGGTATTACGGATGAAGATTATTAAACCTTTGCGCCTGAGCGTGCTCCATCGCCCTTTCCGCTGGCAGGGTAAAAATCATCTTGGCGTGTCGGTGATGGCGCTGACCGATATGGGGGAGGCCCCAACACTGCGTCCGGAGATGGAGCTCTGGCAGCTTGCCGCCAGTGAACTGCAAACCAGCGGTGGCGTTATTGATGTGGCGATGCCGAAAACCCGTGCAGAATTCCTGGCCACCGGCTATGCCTATACTCACCACCAGCAGGAAAAAACGGCGGTGATGGCGCGGGTGGATATCGACAATCTCAGTAAATCACTGGTGGTGTTTGGCGACCGTTTCTGGTCGGGCAGCAAAATGACCCCACCGCAGCCTTTTGGCGACATGCGTCTGGACTGGACGCGCGCCTGGGGTGGTGCAGGCTGTGAAGAAAACCCGCATGGGGTGGGGTTTTGCCCGGAAAATCATCAGGGACAAAGCCTCCACCGCCTGCCGAACATTGAGCCCCTCCACGGGCGCATGACCTCGCCAAAACAGAGGCCGGAGCCTGCGAGCTTTGGGCCGCTTGATCTCTCCTGGCCGCGTCGCTTTCGCCGGATGGGCAAAAACTATGACGCCGGTTGGTTGCAGAACGATTTTCCCGGCTTTGCCCGCGACATCGACTGGACGGTATTTAATGCCGCCAGCCCCGATCAGTGGTGGGACAGGGACACCCTGCCTGAACAGGCGTCGTGGCGTATCTGGAATATGCACCCGCAAAAACCTGTGCAGGAAGGCACATTGCCGCCCTGGCATGCGCGCTGCTTTATCAGCCGGTTGCGCCAGGAGGAGACCCTGTTTGAAGAGATAACCCTGCGTGCAACCACCGTCTGGTTTTTCCCGCATCTGGAGCAAATGGTGCTTATCTGGCAGGGGCATATCCGCATTAATGAAGACGACGCGGCGGATGTTTTGCACTTAATGCCCGCGCTCGAAAAAAACGGTGCCGGGCGTTCGCTCAACCACTATCGCAAAGTCCTCAGCCAGCGCCTGGATAAAGAAAAAGGGGCGTTGTTCGCGTTTCGCGAAAAGGATCTGCTGCCGGAATCGCTAATCGGCCCGTGGCTTGACAGTGAGGTGCAGCAGACGCCGAGCCCGATGCGCGACAACATAAAGAATCGCGAAAAGCTGCTGCGCGAACAGTACCGGGAAAGGCTGGAAGCAAACGGGCGCGACATCGGCGACCTGCTCGACAACATCGAAGAGCCTGAGATGCCTGCCCTCGATGAATTGCCTGAGTTTATGGAAAAAATGGAACGTCAGGCGCAGCAGATACAGGCCGATGCGGAGCAGCGCAAACGCGAAATGGAAGCGAAGTACCCGCACAGGGATGACACGTTGCCGCGCGGGCCGGAATCACTGCATCGGATGCAGGAAATGCTCCACCGCAACAGCGACCTGATGAGTGAGAAAAAGCGCGAGCAGGCGAGCGAGGCGCTGCATCAGATGTATCTGGCGGCTGTGGCCCAACAGCCTCCCGCCGTACGCCTGACGGGTGACCTTGCACAGATCATTCGCCAGCGTGCCGGGCGTACATTCGCGCAAGGGGGCGATTTTAGCGGTATGGATCTTACCGGCGCTGACTTTTCCGGTATGGATCTCAGTGGTGCGAATTTCACAAAGGCGCTGCTGGAATGTGCTGATTTCCGCAACAGTAAGCTGGATGGCGCCTGTTTTGCCGGGGCGATGCTTGCCCGTACGCAATTTGGGCGCGCCTCATTACAACGATGTGATTTTACCGGGGCAAGCCTGGCGCTTGCTCAGTGCCAGGAGAGCGATTTTAGCGGTGCACGCTTTAAAGAGACGCAGACACAAAATGCCTTATTCGAGGCGTGCATCTTCGATAACGCCAGCCTGGATGGATTGCTGTTACGCGAAACCGGGCTGAGCCGCTGTCGTTTCCACCACGCCTCGCTGGACGGCTGCATCTTTATGGAACTCACCCTGGCCGAACCCGATTTTCACGGTGCGCGGCTGCATAAATGCGCGTTTATGCAATCGGTGCTGGTGGCCGCAGTGTTTAGCGGCGCGCGGCTGGATAGCTGCTCCTTTGTCCAGACTCAGGCGGAACAGGCGAGTTTTGCCGGGGCCACTTTAATCGCTACCGCGATAGCGGCCGAAAGTACTTTAGCGGGCGCCGACTTCCGCCAGGCTTCGCTCATCCAGTGCAACCTGCGTCAGACGCCGCTCGCCGGCGCACAATTCGCCCTGGCGAAGCTGGAGAATTGCGACCTCAGCGAAGCGGATTGCCGCGCCAGCCACTTTGGTCAGGCAAACCTGGTGGGGAGCCTGTTTGTGCGCACTGATTTTCGCGATACCGATTTCACCGATGCCAACCTGATGGGGGCGTTGCTGCAAAAAAGTCAGCTTGGCGGGGCCAATTTTAGCGGGGCGAATCTTTTTCGCGCCGATCTCTCGCAGGCGTTCATTAGCGATACCACCCGCCTTGATGGGGCATGGACGAAACGCATCAAAACGCTGCCGAAGCGCGATGGAGAAGTGATATGACGATGCTCACCGCAGCACAGTTGCAACAGCGGGTGAAAGGCGGCGATCCGGTCAGCGAAGCCTCCCTTGACGGGCTGGATTTGCAGGGCTGCGATCTCTCCGGCGGTATTTTTCAGGAGGTCTCGCTGGAGGGCGTGAACCTGCAAGGGGCCAATTTGCAGGAAACGGCGTTCACCGAATGTGCGTTAAACGGAGTAAACCTGCGGGGAGCCCGGTTAACCCAGACGGTGTTTAATCAGTGCGAAATGGCGAACCTGCGGGTGGAGGAAACGCCGCTTGATGGATGTATCTTCAACCACTGCATGCTGACGGGCAGCCATTTTACGGGCTGCTCGCTACAGACTGTGCAATTTATGCACTGCGCGCTGGCAGACAGTCACTTTGATCGGGCAATATCTGAACGCAGCGTCTTTTTTGAATCACCGCTGGCTCATGCCCGCTTTGCCGGGTGCCGTTTTCTGCTGACCACCTTTTATGGCATTGATTTGCGTACAACGGTGCTGGAGGGCAGTCAGTTTGAACGGGTGGTCTTTTTCGACTGCGATCAGCGCGGGAAAGATTACGCCCGGCACGGCTTTACCGGCTGCCAGTTTACCGACAACCAGTTAGACGGCGCGGATTTTAGCGGCGCGCAGCTTACCCAGTGCAATTTTAAGGGGGCGTCGTTACAGACCGCGCGGTTAAACCAGGTCAATGCAACCCAGGCGCTGTTTATGGAAGCGAATCTGCGCGGCGCGCAGTGTCGTGGCAGCGTTTTCGATCAGGCTATTTTTGTCGGCGCCACGCTTGAGCAGGCCGATTTCAGCGAGAGCCGCCTGTTTCAAAGTATCCTGCAGCAGGTGAATGCTGTCGGTGTGCGTTTTACCCTTTGTGACCTGACCTACAGCGATTTTACCGGTGCCGACCTGCGTCTGGCCGACCTGCGCGGCGCGACCTTTTCCCGCACCCGGATGCACCGGGCGAATCAGGAGAATGCCCAGTTCACCGGGCGTCAGGGCATTCTCGAATATGACGAAGAATTATTGGCTGCTGAGGCCTGGAGCCTGCAGCGCCAGAGCCGCCGTTGAGGAGAGATAATGAGTAAAGTCAACCATCTGATGGCCCAACCCATACTGCCGCCCGTACAGGCATCGGCGGTGGTGACCCACTGCTTTGCTGACGGCAGCCTGACGGTAGAAAGCGAAGGGCGTGGCTGGCATTGTCGCCGGGCTGCGAGTTGTGTTATCGCACCGCAGACCGGCGATACGGTGTTGATTGCCAGCGTAGAGCGCCAAATCTGGCTGCTGGCGGTACTGGAACGGGCCAACCCGCAGGTTGCGGAACTCAGCGTACCGGGCGATCTGCATATTCGTAGCGCGGGGGAGCTAAGCCTGAGTAGCGAGGCGCTCCGTGTCACCGCCGGGCAGGGTGACTGCCATATCGACGAGATGAAATACAGCGGCGAGAAACTCTCGGCGTGGGTCAGCCTGTCGCGCGTTGTCGGCAAGCGGGCAGAATCTGTCTGGCAGACCGTCACCCAAATCAGCCACAGCCTGTTTCGCACGACCAGACAGACCGAGCAGGTTCGCGCCGGGCAACTGGACATGAAGGCTGAGGATTATGCGCGCCTGCATGCCCACAACACGGTGATCACGTCCAAAGCGATCACCAAAGTCGATTCTGAACAGATTCATATGGGATAAGGAACCGCCATGTTTGCGAACTGCCAGCTTTTCGGGGTTGATTTGGCCTTTCCGGATGTCTGCCTGACGCCCATGCCCGCCCCCACGCCCATTCCCTATCCGGATATTGCGCTGGGGCCGACGGCAATCCCTAATGCGATGAATATCCTGTTTATGGGGATGCCAGCCCACAATATGGCGACCATCACGCCACTGACCAACGGCGATAACCCCGGCGTGGCAACAGGCGTGGCCTCTGGGACCGTGATGGGGCCATCCCGGCATTTAACCGGTGCGTTTACCGTGCTGTTAAAAGGCACTCCCGCCACGCGATTGACCAGCGTGAGCCTGCAAAACTCCACCAATGCGATTGGTATGCGTATCGTGCCGAGCCAGTTCAAAGTGCTGATGCTGGCGCCGTAATAACGGGACAGGATGGTATTAAGGGATGAATATCTCGACATTTGAAATTGTGAATGTGGTTGCCACACTGGTGCTATCGCCGTTGCAGCTTATCAGGTGGGGAATGTTTATCAGGGTAAGCTGGGGCAAAATGACAAGAGCCTGGTCTTTGTAAAAGACGGTAGCGGCAAACCGCTGCCTGCGATACAGCAGTAAAGAAACGCAGGGAAGGGACAATCGTGATCGATTAGCGCCTGTACCGATCTATTTTCGTCGCAATTTCGCTCAGACATTCTATAACGCGAAAATTCAAAGTCAGGCCACCAATTGCGCGACCGAGGCTGTAAGTTCCGCACATTATCTGAGCTGCTTACTGCTTCTGCTGATTAATGGGTACAACAAAGAACGTGTATTTTCCCCGCAAATGATGCCGTTAGAGCCGCGGGTGCTGATCATCAACGCCGGTGAATATAAAGAAAAAAGCCGCGACCAGATCCGCTCCAGTGGCTATGTTATCGATACGCTGGAAGCGGCCATGTGGGCGGTATGGCACACCGACAATTTCCGTGATGCCATCTTGCTGGCGGCGAACCTTGCCGATGATGCCGACAGCGTGGCGGCGACGGCCGGACAACTTGCCGGTGCTCTATATGGCTGGTCGGGGATTCCGCAGGAATGGAAAGAGAAGCTGGTTCAGCATGACCGCATTGCCTCTATGGCCGCGGCGTTATTTGACCAGGCTCCGGATGAGGATACGTCGACGGAATAAATAGTGGCATGACTGAGGTTGATAATAACCTCGGCAGACAGCCAGGAACACGGTCTTATATTGTGCCCGATACAGAGCGATAAATATAACGGCCAGTACAGACGGGCAGATACAATTTACCTCGCCAGACATCAAAATTTAGTAAAAATACCGCAATCTTAGCGGGTGGATTTTCTCTATCGAATGGCATTTGCGCTGACGATTTCAGCGCGTTGCTACTTTTAACGGAATGAACCTTATGCTCAACCGTATTACCGTGCAGCTTCCGGTCGAAGGGCTGCTGTTCTGGAAACTGTCAGGGCGTGAAGCGCTGTCAGAACCTTATGCACTTGGCCTGACGCTGCTGGGCACCGATGCGCGCATGGATCGCAGCCAGCTACTGGGAAAGGCCGTCACTGTGACTGTCCCGACGCAGGATATAACATCGCCGCGCTACTTTAACGGCAAAGTGACCCGCGTTGCGGTGAGCGCCGTGGAGCTGTCCGGCACCCGCTACGCGGTCTATCAACTCAGCGTTGAATCCGACTTATGGCCAATGCAGCGTGACCGTAACCTGCGTATTTTCCAGGGGCAGACGGTACCGCAAATCGTCAAAACGCTGCTTTCTGAAAACCAGGTCAATGTCGAAGACAAGCTGACCGGCAGCTATCGCGTCTGGGACTACTGCGTACAGTATCAGGAGAGCAGCTTCGACTTTATCAGCCGCCTGATGGAACTGGAGGGCATCAGCTACTTCTTCCGCCACGAGGCGGAGCGGCATGTTCTGGTGCTAACCGATGCGGCGACCCAGCATCAGCCGTTTGCCGGTTACGAAACCATTCCTTATCACGTGACACCGTCCGGTGGCAGTACGGATGAAGAGGGGATCAGCCAGTGGGCGCTGACCGACAGCGTGACGCCGGGGATCTACAGCCTGGACGATTATGATTTCCGCAAGCCGAATGCCTGGCTGTTTCAGGCCCGGCAGAACCCGGTCTCACCACAACCGGGCAGTATTGATGTGTACGACTGGCCGGGACGCTTTGTCGAACACGATCATGCGGATTTCTATGCCCGTATCCGCCAGGAGCGCTGGCAGGTGGAGCATCAACAGATTCATGGTAGTGCCACGGCACTCGGTATCGCGCCGGGTAACACGTTTACCCTCTATAACGCCCCCTTTTTCAGCGATAACGCGGAATACCTGACCACCGAGGCTAACTACTGGCTGGAAGAGAACAATTATGCCAGCGGTAGTGGCTCGCAAACGATGCACCGCATTGATTTCACGGTGATCCCCTCCACCGTTACATACCGTCCGGCGCAAAAATCGGCCTGGCCGCGTACCTATGGGCCACAGACCGCAAGAGTCGTCGGCCCGCAGGGGGAGAGCATCTGGACCGATCGCTATGGCCGGGTGAAGGTGAAGTTCCACTGGGACAGACTGGCGAAGGGCGACGATACCAGCTCCTGTTGGGTGCGTGTCTCCAGCGCCTGGGCGGGGCAGGGTTTCGGTGGCGTACAGGTGCCACGCGTCGGTGATGAAGTGGTGGTCGATTTTATTAACGGTGACCCGGACAGGCCGATCATCACCGGGCGTGTCTATAACGAAGCCAGCATGCCGCCGTGGGCGCTCCCCGCCGCCGCCACCCAGATGGGGTTCCTCAGCCGTTCGAAAGATGGTTCTTCTGACACCGCCAACGCCCTGCGTTTTGAAGATAAAGCGGGGGAGGAGCAGGTGTGGATCCAGGCCGAACGGAATATGGACACCAACGTTAAGAATGACGCCACGAGCACCATCAACGGCAATAACAGCCACTATGTCCGTAAAAACGAGCTATTACGTGTGGAGACCAACCAGACACTGGTCACCAAAGGGAAGTCTCTGGTATTAACGGGCAAAGATAAGCTGGAGGCGGTATCTGAACAGTATGTGGTCAGTTCGGGTACACGGCTACTACTGGCATCCGGCGAAAGCGCTATCGAGCTGCTGGCTAACGGTACGATCAATCTGATTGGTAATGACTTTAACTTTTTTGTAAAAGGCGACGGGCATATCACGACCAAAGGGAAGTTGTACCTGAATGCGGATGACGGCAAAGCCGGGGTCGACGCGCCGGGTGAACGCCTGAAAGGAGATATCGATAAGGCGGTTGAAGAATATTTCACGCCAGGAAAGGAAAATAAAGCGGGAGGGGCGGTTCCCGGTGCGGCGGCTGGCGCCCCCAAAAACAGTGCTAAACCGGTCTCCAAACCCGCCGTAACGACGGGGTTCGGTGATGATGTTGACCAACTGGCATCAAAATCCCCGACGCTAACGAATGATCTGAAAAAACTGAAGGACGATGGCTGGACCCTAAAAGAGGGTAATGAGGGATGGGGGACGATGGCTAACCGTAAGAACCAAACGATCACGGTAGATAAGGGCGCGTTGAACGACCCGGCACGAACGGTACAACTGCTATCGCATGAGAGCGGCCACGCAATGTATACGCCCAAAGATGATTTTTCTTCCCGTGATGCTTACCTCAACAGTAAATTAAGTGATGAGGGGGCGGCTACACTGAACAATATTAAAGTTCAGCGAGAAATCCTCGCCAACGGGGGGCCGGATATCGGCATTTCGGGCAATCCGGCCAACCAAAAAAGCTATAATTCGATTTACGATTCAGTTAAGAGCGGAAAGATGACAGAAACGGAAGCGCAGTCGAAAATCGGCCGAATCTTCGGACGAGGCGAACAGACATCGGTGACCGGCCAGGACTACGAAGATTATTATGGAGGATGGTATGACAAAAATTACCCGGCTAAATAAAGCCTGTGCCATCATATTCGCTAATTTACTCATGACAGGAGTTGTCGAGGCAAAAATGCAAAACGAAGATCTCTGGCAATTTATTTCTCATCTCAGCACATCTGTTAAAACCGTTAACGTGAATACCATTAACCGCTTCGCCTTGCCGGTTACTGAGGTGTCACAAAACGATAATTTTGTCTTCTATACCAGTGATGCAGTAAAACTGGCCAGCGGTGCAACGCTGTCGGCATTCGACCTGCGGGTGAATAAAAAACCAAACAGTAAAGTGTTGTTTGCGTTCGATTATGCAGGGCAATGTATCTCGCTGGGCGAGGTACGTCAGCACTATGCGAAAATGGACATTACCGATACGCCGCGTGGACATTCGGTCCATGAAGTCACCAGTCATACCGCTGCAATTGGCGACGGCCAGGAAGTCACCTTTAGTTTCGCCGAAACGAATCCGGACTGTTTAAGCAGTGTGGTGATTACCCGCGAGAAATAACGTGTGATTCAGGCTGACATCTGCGCAGCCTGAAATCTTTTTGTTGTTTATGCACGTTTAACATCCCTCTTTTTATCTGGATTGCTGTTTTTAAGTGAGTGCCCCTTGCATTCATTTCAGCGATTGCAGGCGAATTATTTTCATTAAAAGGCAAATGATGAAATATCACCTCCAGGAAGGTTCCTTTCAGCTTTTCCCGGCCGCATGGCAGGACACCAGCATGACGCTTCTGCGCGATGACGAAAGCGGGTTATCGGTTGTTGTCAGCCGTGGCCCCATTCCCGAAGGCAGTGATGCCGAGAAAGAATTTCATCGCCAGTGGGATCAACTGCGCGCACAAATGGGCGAAGTGCAGCAGAGCGCGTTTACCCGCGTGCTTGTCGGCCCACAACAAAATATTCGTGCCGTTGAGGTTGAAACCGCCTTCTTACGCGCTGACACCCGCATCTGGCAGAAGCAACTGGCGATGCAGGCGGTTGATAAACCCATGCTGCTTATTTTTACCTTCTCTGCATTGCGTCCTTTTACCGAACAGGATGCAGAACACTGGAATGCCCTCAAACAAAGTCTGACGCTGAATAACAATCGGAATGTATAAGCGATGAGTGACAAGCACGCAGCCCGTAAGGGTGACGATATCATCCATTCAAGTATCTTCGCTGATATCACCAGTATTGTGGCCGAAGGGGTCGCTTATGCTGCGATTGGGTCGGCGGTAGCCGGGATCGCGGCGGTTGCGGCACCCTTTGCCGGGGCGGGTCTGGCGGCGGCAGGGCTGGCTGCCGTCGGTTCCAGTTGCGTGCTTGGCGGCATTATCGGGGGGATTCTTACCAACGTGCTGGGTAAGGCGGATGATATCTCCAATGCGGCCAATAAACTGGGGGACTGGATTTTCCCTCCTTCTCCCGCCGGAAAAATTGACAACGGTTCGCACAACGTCCTGACCAATAAGCTGCCCGCTGCGCGCGCCGCCGGTATGCTCACGCCTGCCGGTACGCCACCGCCACCGGAACCGCAGCCACCGGAAAGTTTTGCCGATTATGGCGGCATGCTGCTGTCGATGGCCGCACAGTTTGGCAGCAACATGTGGCAACCGCCGGTTGCATCCGCTGCCGAAGGCACCACGGCGCTGGAAGAGGACAAGGTGAAGTGCGAGAAACACTCACCACAGCAGTATCTGGCGGAGGGGGCAAAAAGCGTCTTCATCAATAACCAACCCGCCGCACGCGCCAAAGACCGAACCACTTGTGAAGCCACCATCTCAGAAGAGGTCTCACCCAATGTCATCATTGGCGGTGAAACACTCACCGTCCGGGATATTAAAAGCGGTAAGTTTCCGGGCCTGGCGGTCATTATGGCGGCGACAGCCCTTTTCCGAGGACGTTTCGGTACCATCCTCAAATCAATGCCTTGTGCGCTGGCTTCCGCCGCCGGGGGCATGCTGACGGATATGGCGATTAACGCCGTCTTTGGGTCATCACATCCGGTTCATGCTGCAACCGGCGTGAAAGTCCTGAACGATGAGGCAGAACAGGACTTTAGCTTGCCAGGGCGCTTTCCACTGGTCTGGCAACGTAGTTACAACAGCCTTACCCGCCGCGAAGGCCTTTTTGGCCTGGGCTGGGCTACCGCTTTTGACGGCTACTTACAACGGGAAGGCGACAACGTCACCTGGTTTGACGACACCGGGCGTGAGCTCAGCTTTACGCTGCCTGCCATTAACGAAGCGCTTTACAGCATCAGTGAAGGGTTAATCATCCGCCGTAACGAGCAGGGTGATGTTGCTATTGCCGATGACGATGGTGCTGTGTGGCGACTGTTCAAGCCAACACGCTCTGACCCATCAATATTGCGACTGGCATCGCTTAGCGATGAGTACGGCAACATGCTGGAAACCGGCTGGGATGAGCATGGGCGGCTGGTGCGTATTCATGATGCCCCCTGTGCCATTGATGTCTCGCTGTTTTATGGCGATGAACGTTTCCCGACCAGGGTTACCGAGGCCCGCCATTCGGATGGTCAGCAATCCTGGCTGCTGACACGCTGGCGCTATGATCATCGTGGTCAACTGGCTGCTGTCGAAGATGCGACGGGCGTGGTGACGCGTGAATTTCGTTATAACGATGACGGACTCATGGTCTGGCACCGTATGCCTGGCGGGCTGGAGAGTGAGTATCGCTGGCAGAAATTTGACCACTGGCGAGTCGTGGAAAACCGTACCAGTAGCGGAGATGGCTGCCGCTTCACCTACGATCTGGCCGCGGGATTAACCACCGTTGAACAGTATGATGGACACAAGCGTCAACACTACTGGAATGCGCAGGCTTTAATCACCGCATTTGTCGATGAACGTGGTGAACGCTGGGAATTCGAGTGGAATGACGACGAGCAACTGACCCGGCGCGTTGATCCCCTCGGCCATGCCACGACCTTTGTCTACGATGACATGGGCAACCGTATCCAGGAAATCGATCCGGACGGCAATATTCAGACGACCCAGTGGCTGGTGCAGCGCGCGCTGCCGACGGCTATCACCATGGCCGATGGCGCCACCACCCGTTTTTATTATGATGAGCACCACGGGCTGGCGCGCATCGTCGATCCATTGGGGCAGAGTACATTGCTCAAGCGCGACGCTTTTGGCCAGGTGGTGGAAGAGGTGGATGCGGCAGGCAATACGCGTCGCCAGGAGTATAACGAGGCCGGGCAGATTATCCGCGAGACGGACTGCTCGGGGCGTATCACCCGTTATCGCTTTTACCCGCTCGGTTGGTTGCAGTCGGTGAAAGCGCCGGACGGTGAAGAAACCCGCTATCACTATGATGCCGCAGGTCGCCCACTGCAACTGGAGCGGGCGGAGGGCTGGCAGGAGTCTATCGGCTGGAACTCTCGTGGACTACCGGAATACCATATTACCCCAGACGGCAAGCGCCACGAGTTTAGCTGGGATGACGCAGGCCGGCTGGTGGCAACCCGTAACGCGTTAGGGGAAGAGGTGCGCCGTCGCTGGGACAGCCGCGACAGATTAACGGCATTACAAAATGAAAACGGGGAAGCGTACCACTTTGAGTGGGGTGCGGATTCGCTGCTGCTTGCTGAAACAGGGCTGGACGGTGTCGCAACACAGTATGAATATGATGCCTGCCGACGCACTGTGCGTCGTACTTTCGCCGCCGGGCATTCACAGGCTTTAACGCATGCATTTCGCTGGGGCAAGGCGGGCCAACTGCTTGCCCGCAGCACGCCGGAAGGGCAGACCCGTTATCACTACTCTGCGAATGGGCAGGTTACGCGAGTGGCGTTACATCCCCCGCTGGGTGATGACGTATGGAGTCAGGAAGCCGAACAGGAGCTGATCTTTACCTATGACGCGTTGGGACGTGTTATCAGTGAAGAGGGTGAAAACGGCAGGCTGGGCTGGACTTATGATGCGCTGAACAACCGTACATCGGTGGAGTTACCCGACGGTCGTCATCTGAAATATTTCTATTACGGAAGCGGGCATCTGCTGAGCCTGGCTCTCGATAATCTGCCGATAAGCGACTTTACCCGCGATGAGTTACACCGGGAAGTTGGCCGTACGCAGGGCTTGCTGACAAGCCGCAATGAATACGATCGTCTCGGACGCATCCATCGCCGGGATGTGTTCACCGGCAATGCGCAGCGCCCGGCACCCGCACGCTGGTCACGCCGCTGGGATTACGACTACCGCAACAACCCGGTGCGCGAAGAGCGTGATGATGATCCGTTCAACTGGTGTAACTGGAAATATGACAGCGCCGGGCGTTTGCTGGAACAGGACGGCACGTCCCCCGGAAAAGAGCAATGGCGCTGGGATGCGGCGGGTAACCCGCTGGATAACAGCCTGCAGCAGTCTGTTCGTCATAACCGTCTCACCCGTTTAAATGGCATTCAGTGGAGCTATGACATTCATGGGCGGACCACCGAAAAAGACAACGGTCAGACGCGCTGGCACTATCGTTACGACGGCGAGCACCGGTTAACCGATGTGGTGGCCGTCCCGAGGGATCGTAACAAACCACAAACGCAGGTCAGTTTCCGCTATGACCCGCTCGGCCGGCGTATCAGCAAAACACGCCAGCAGACGCTGGGGGGCAGGCCGGTAGGAAAGCAGGTGACGACACGTTTCCTGTGGGAAGGTTTTCGCCTGTTGCAGGAAATTCACGACGATGTGCCCCTGACTTATGTCTATAGCGACGCGGAAAGTTATGAACCGCTGGCGCGTATCGATGGCACGAAGGATCCGGATATCTTCTGGTTCCACTGTCAGCCAAATGGTACGCCGGAACGGATGACGGATCGTGAAGGACATATCCGCTGGGAAGGGCAGAACAGCGCGTGGGGGAAACTGCTGCACGAGTCGATACCGCAGGAGACGGGCTATGCGCAGAACCTGCGTATGCAGGGGCAATACCTGGATCGGGAGACCGGGTTGCACTACAATTTGTTCCGTTATTACGACCCGGATAGCGGCAGGTTTACCCAGCAGGATCCGATAGGGCTGGCGGGGGGATTAAACCTCTACCAATATGCTCCGAATCCGTTAGGTTGGATCGATCCGTTAGGTCTCACGTGTATATCAAATAAAGTAAGTGGGGATGCCCGAGAAGCGAAGCTGTTAAAACGATTGCAAAATATGTTTGGCAAAGAAAATGTTATTAGTCAGCGACATTTACGTAATGCTGACGGGAAAATGGTTGGCCTTGTTGATGATATAGTTCAGGAAGGTAGAAAAGGTTCTCGTATTCTTGATTTTGTAGTTAAAACGAAAGATGGCTGGAAAGGGATAGAAGTAACAAGTAAAACAGCTCCCAAAATAGTTCAATCTGCAAAAGAAGAAATTATTCGGGCCTCTGGTGGTAATTTTGTTCGCCATCCTGTGACTAAAGAGTTAATTGAACTTTCTGATGATATATCTCGAATAATACGCCTTGATTAGTGGAGATGAATATGAGTGTATTAAGGTTTAACTATTCAACCTTGTTGAAAAGAAACAAGAGCTTATCTTATCGTGAGCAAATAACTAAGATAACTAAAGTATTGATGACTTTTCTTAAGGAAAATAACTTGATTACTTTAGAACCATTTAAGGATGACGGGGAAGTAAAGGACGACCTAGTGTTATACAGTTCTGATCTAACTGATTTGGGTAATCTTTTATTTAAAGAATACTATCCTAAATGGTCTGCATATATAGATCGTGGTGGGGATGTAAGTAATACAAAAATATTAAACGATGGTTTGAATATACTGAAAAGCAAATAAAATATAAAGCCGGGTAAGAAATCAAATCTTCCCGGCTTTTTTATTACTTAAATGTCGTTCAATTCACTAAACAAGCGCTTCTTTAATTTCCTTAACCACCTGTTTAGCCTGATAAAGCTGCTCACGCAGTTCCTGCACTTCGTTATTGTCAGCGATGATGGTCAGGCACCCCTCCAAAATCTTCACCGTCACGCCGCGTCCGATCTCAAATCCCGCCTCTTTTAACCAGTCGCCTTTGAGGGTCAGGCTGGGGTGGGATGAATAGTAGGTTTTAGTAATATTCCGGCGGTTTTCGTGGCGGACTCTGACATAGCTGACTTTGTAGCGGCGCTGTGTTTTGGAAATGGTGACTTCTGGCTTAAAATAGCCTAGTGCAGATAAGGGACTATCAGGGTGTGGTGGTAGCGTGTCTGTATGATGCAGGTGTTTTTAGCATGTTACGGTGAAAACTGGCGGTACGATTGGCGCAGGGGAAAGAACTGTTCCGATGACCCGATAGGGCTAAAAGGTGGATTAAACTTATATGCTTATGCAGCGAATCCGTTAAGTTGGATTGATCCGCAAGGTCTAACGGGTGAGTGGGTTAATCCAAATGATATCAATTTTTCGCAGAGAACAATTTCATCTAGTGATTATGCTGAAATTATGAGAAATGGTCAGTGGGACTGGAATAGATCTCCATTAAATGTAATTAATGTTAAAGGTCAATTAGTTACTTATGACAACAGGCGATTAGATGCAGCCTTAGAGGCAGGTTTGGACAAGGTCAAAGTTACTATAGTTGACCCTAACTCACCTCATCCCGATTCATTTACTGGAAAAACATGGTGGCAAAAATTCCAGCAAAGATTCAGAGATCGCCGCAATATTAAAGCCGGCGGAGTTGTCCCAGATGAAGGTTTAAGTACACGTCCTAAGAAATGTGGATAGTCAAATGAAAAACATTATATCTGAATTATGGAATCAGGAACTTCTTCCAATAAAAGATGCCCTTTACCTCTCCGATGGAAGAGCTTTTTCTTATAAAATTGCATCCTACCCTACTCCAAGAGTAGAGAAAGGTGAATCGTTTGACTTTGTTGATTTTTATAATAAAAACAAAGATGAAGTTACATCCATTGATACGATAATGAATATCAAATTATCTAATGGTTGTTACTGCTGTGTTGGTGAGGGTAGCTACGGCTCAGTGGGATTTATTGCATGTTTAGACAAAAATAAGGTATTGAAATGGGTTATTTATTCAGAAACATCAAATCCATTTTTTAATATTTCTGAGCATGAAGATGATACTATATTGGCAGAATCAACTGCTAACGTAAAAATAAAAGTTAACGTAAATAACCCAACGAATTTGGAATTGATAAAATAATTAATATGGCCGAGAAAAACTTTCGGCCACAACACTTAATCTTATTCAGCACACTACTAAACCAGAACTTCGTTCATTCCCTTAACCACCTGTTTAGCCTGATAAAGTTGCTCGCGCAGTTCTTGTATTTTGAGAGCCGTGCACTACCATTGGATGCGCTGAATAAACTATATAAAGTCTATGAAGCTCTCGGTCCTATCCATGCTGATGCTGGGCCAGCAATACCCTGGTTTAACCAACCAGGTAAGGGAACACAGTTAGAGCTTTCTAAATCTATTAGTCAGCTTCTTGCAGAAGGTAAGATAAGAGAGATATGAGGTTGAAATGACTAGGGAGTTTTATAATTTTAAACCAAAGAAAAATTTATATGATGGAGCGGAGGATGGATTTTATAAATTTAACATGGAAGTAATCATTCCCAAAATTGGTAAACATATTATATTTAATAATATAATGGCGAGGCCTATATGGGAATTTGATTCAGTCTTCCAAAAACAAATTTCCGATGAAATTAGCGGTGTTAAAAAAATTATTTATGAAAATGATAATATGCCTTCATATAAATATATGAACTTAGATGTGTATGTATATAGTGATAACGTTGATGGTTGTGCTGTAAATATTATTGTCGCGGCAGGTGAAAGCCAACCATCCAGGTTTAAAATAATATTATTAGGCTATGCGATCGAAAAATAATTCGTCAAATAAAAGTGTCCATTTTTTGTATCTATAAAAATGGTTGGGTAAATGTTAGAGGATCCGGATATCTTCTGGTTCCACTGTCAGCCAAACGGTACGCCGGAACGGATGACGGACCGTGAGGGGCATATTCGCTGAGAAGGGCAGAACAGCGCGTGGGGTAAACTGCTGCACGAGTTGATACCGCAGGAGACGGGCTATGCGCAGAGCTTGCGTATGCAGGGGCAATACCTGGATCGTGAGACCGGGATGCACTACAGTTTGTTCTGTTATTACGACCCGGATAGCGCCAGGTTTACCCGGCAGGACCCGATAGGGCTGGCGGGGGGGATAAACCTTTATCAGTATGCGCCGAATGCGTTGAGCTGGGTGGATCCGTTAGGATTAAGTTGTTCCAGCGATGCTAAGGCTCTTAGGGAAAATATGGTTGCTGCTGGTAAAGTAGAGCCTAATTTCAAAAACTCTGCGCACCATATTATTATGTCAAATTCTACTGATTCACGAATGGTTGCTCTTCAAAACAAAATGAAAACTCTGGGTATAGATATCAATACTGCTGGAAATGGAATATTTTTGCCTTCAAATAGTAAAGTTCAACTTCCTGCTGGAAATACTTTACCTAATCAGGCAAGTATCCATACAAACGCTTATAAGCAGAAAGTTTTTGATCGTTTAAAGTCAATGAATAATAGTGGCGACTTCTTGAATGAATTGAATAAAATAAATTCAGAAATAGCTGGCGGTATATTCTAAATTTTAGGAGGTATTATGTGTGAATTAACAGAGCTTGAGAGAAGATATGTTGAAGTAAGCTCAGATTGTGAGAAGTACTTGTCTAAATATATATCTTGTTTATCGTCAGATCTGAATGGTACTGTAATAAGCAAAGGTGCTTTGTATAACCTGCGACCTTATGAGATGGAGCGGGCTGGTTTTAAAAAAGGCAGAAAACTTAATAAATTACCATCCGCCATAAAGAATACACACGTTTACTATTTTGATAAACTAGATCGTATAATATTGATTGAAATATATGGACAGTCTGAAAATATAATTAATAGAGAGTGCTGCATATATGGTGATAACTCTTTGGAACGTTTGTACTTTACAAGTGCAGGAACATTAAGAAATATATCTGTATCTTTTTTTGAAGACTCAATAGTCAAAAAAGATATAAATTGGGGAGCATATGGATGTAGTATATCTGACTACGTATATAATGGCTCTATTTTAGAAAAAATAACTGTGCGACAGAAAGAGCATAAGGATCCTTCATTTTCAGAGTTTGATGTTATCTTTAAATATAAAAATGATGAACTAGAAAGTATTACAAATGTTTTCCCTAACGGTTATCAAGAACAGCGATTTCCATAGCCATAAATAAAATAAGCCGTGACGTGGATATCAAATCTTCCCGATTTTTTATTATTTAATTTCCGTTAAATCCACTAAACCAGTATATCCTTAATCCCCTCTTTAGCCAGATAAAGCTGCTCGCGCAGTTTTTGTATTTTGCTGTTATCCTCCAAGGGATAGTACGTTTCTCAGAAACTACTATGATGACGGTCCAACCGGTCTCAAGTCCTGCCGCTTTTGGCCAGTTGTTTGAGAAGCTGGCTGTGGCTGAATGAATAACCGACGGGGACTTTGTTATTACGACCCGGATAGAGCCAGGCATATCCAGCAGGACCCGGCAGGGCTGGCGGGGGATAAACCTTTACCGGTATGCGCCGGATGCACCTAATCCGCTTAGTTGGATCGAACCGCTGGGATTAAGTTGTTCTTTTGACAGTAAATCAAATCGTTAGCGAAATAATGAGACTGGACGTTTTACTAAACGACCAAACGATCCTTCTGAATTAGTAAATAATGGTAGCATTAATAAATCCGAGATTGATGCCTGGGCAAGTCAAGGCGGTATTCCTAATACATGGGGGCATGATCCAGTAAAATTCCCTGGTGTTGGATTTAAATATGATGCAGGTAGTTATACCGTACATGGTCGTGGCGCTAATCCATTAGCGGCAGCCAAATTCCCTAACGCCAATGCTGCAAATGGCCCAACAGTAAGTATGAAAAATACTTCAACTGGAGAGGTCTTTAGAACTGATGGTACATTGGGAACGTTCAAATCAGATCCTAATGGTGCCCATATCCCTCTTTATAGTTCATCTTATTGAGATATTAATATGAAATTACAAGAAATAAAGGATAAAGTCTCATCTCTTCCTGCGATAATGGATATGCCGGATGAGCTATTGATAATTAGTTTTTTAATGACCGTTGAATCTGATGACTTAACCGAAAACAAAGATGTTTTTAAATACATAATAAGGTCATTAGAGTTGTCACATACTGATTCTGGTTTTATGGAGTTGACAGAGGAAAATGAGAGTATATTTATTGGGTTTTATTATTGGTTGAAAAAAATAGATAATGAATTTTGTTTGGGATTAAATGAAAATACTATGGATAGTTTTAGTTTGACTATTGAAGATATTAAAAAACTGATGCCATAAGTAACCAAAGCCGGGAGGATTATAAAACCTACTCGGTTCTTTAATTACCTGGCTTTGGTTTAATTCACTAAACAATGACGTTCTTAATTCCCTTAAGCACCTCTTTAGCCAGATAAAGCTGCTCGCACAGTTCTTGTATTTTGAGAGACGTACATTACCATTGGATACGCTGAATAAACCATATAAAGTCAATGAAGTTCTCGTCCCTATCCATGCTGATACTGGGCCAGCAATACCCTGGTTTAACCAACCAGGCTGGAGGTACAGGCAAACATTATGATCCTATAAATGGACAGGGTTGTATATGCAACAGGATGGAAAGAATATTATCTATGTAGGACGTGGCGATGCACCAAAGCGGAAGCTAAATACTTAGAACAAAGGATTATGGTTCTTAATGGTAGAGCTAAATCAACGAATTCCTTAACAAATCTCCTCAATAAAATTAGATCATATAGCCCTAATAACCCAAACGCTAGTACATATGATATTGCGGGTCATAGCAGTGATTGGGGTGGGAAAGTATTGGAAGATGCATTATCAATTCTAAAAGGTAATGGTTTATGAAAGTAAAATATAAAGAGGGTGACATATTCGTCATTCCTATGAGTAATGGCAAATATGCGCTTTGTCAGATTGTCTTTGCTCCAAAGCAAAAGTTCAAACAAGCGATAGGGTTCTGCATTTTATCAATACAGAATACCAAAAAAGTTAGAGATAGCGGTGCACTAACACCATTATCTTTTGAAAAGTTTGGCAAAGAGATGAAAGTTATTTTTACTGGTAATCAAAATATTACTAAAGGCCTTTGGAAAATTATCGCTAACGCTGATCTCACAGAAGACAAAAAACAATTAAAAATATTTAATTATGCAGGTGGTTTATATGATGGTGAGGAGGAAATCAGGAGGTTGTCTGTTGCTGAATATCCTAATTACACAACGATGGGGGTTTCCGGATTTGAGCTTGTCGACAATGTTCTGACCAATATGTGATCATCAGGGGAAGGTTACTTCCCCTGTTAGCTATCGTAGAGATTAACTTTGATAAATATAAGTATTATATATAGAGTGATAAAGATATGTACCATATAAAGGAAAAATAATCCTACATTAAATAAACGCCTGGAAATATCTCAAGCACTTTGCTGCCTTTTTTTTATATATCACATATTACGCCCGATTTTCCGCCTTTCATTTCTTTCACCCCCTCTTTAGCCTGATAAAGCTGCTCGCGCAACTCCTGTACCTCGTTACAGTTCACCATCAGCATAATGCACCCCTGTGAGATCTTCACGGTTACGCTGCGCCCGGTCTCAAATCCCGCCTCTTTCAACCCGTCGCCTTTGAGATAAAAGCTGGAATGTTGTGAGTAGTACGTGGTCATGCGGGTTTTGCTGTTTATGTAGCGGGTTCTGCCTTAGAGTAGCCCGTTGCAGATAAGGGACTATCAGGGGGGCGGGAGCTTGTCCGTATGATATGGGCGCTTTTCGTATGTTATGTTGAGTCTGTTACTGAGGAGGTGCTTTGATCGATTTTTTGTTGAATAGCATTGCTACTGTATTAATTGCTGTATTTGATACCGAAATAATACCGCTAACCAGGCACATATAAATTAGTATATTTGCAATGTTGTGACTGTTACTGCATTGCAATCCGTTATTAAGCTGATTATAAACAGTGTAACTCAACAGCAAAACCAGAATGATTTTTGCCAGATAAGTAAGCGAGTCAGCTAAATTAAAACTCATTTTGTTCATCACCTAAACGGTACTCCTGAGCGTGAGCTGGAATGAGAATCGAAATCACAGGTCGCACCAATGTTTGATACAGCCGCATTGCCACCACCACTCACCTGAGCTATTTCAAAAAAAGTTAATCCTCTGATGCTTAACATAAAATCCCTCTTGTTTGGCTTCAGCATCTCGAGCCGCTGACTATTACACGCACAAAAATTGTGTGAAAACGATTTTGTGTAAATATTTGTAAGTTTACAACTTATTAAAAAAATGCGCTTTTTAAAAGAAATACCGGTTTAAGCCTGGATTTACATTTGTTTGTAAGGTGTATGTAAGCGGCAAATCTGTGAGGGACTCTTGAAATTAATCCGGCGTATCTAAGCGCTGTTATGATCGACCATCGCGAATAACACAGTGCAGCATTTTGTGAACCCTCGATACCCCACAAAACCATTCATCCCCGACGAATTTCCTCGCCTCGCCATACTGCGCGCTACCTGATCCTGGCTTTCACTCTATGGCGGCAACTGCTAAAATCCCTGCCCAAACAGCGACCTGACCTGGCCCAGGGTAACCCTGGCTATTCTTATGCTAAAACTGTTCGTCCGATACACCTCCGTGGGCGTGATCAATACGCTTCTCCACTGGCTGGTGTTCGCCATTCTGTTCTTTGCAGGCGCCAGCCAGACGATAGCCAATCTTGCTGCCTTTTGTGTCGCCGTGACGTTTTCATTTTTCGTTAACGCCCGCTGGACATTCAAAGCCCAGGCGACGACCGTTCGCTACGTGTTGTATGTCATTTTTATGGGGGCTATGGCGGCGGGCGTCGGTAAACTGGCCGATCGCGCGCATATTAACCCCGTGATTACACTCGTAGCGTTTTCTGCTATCAGTCTGGTTTTCGGTTTTATCTACTCCAGATTCATTGTCTTCAGGGTGAAAAAGTGAAGATTTCTTTGGTTGTTCCCGTCTTTAACGAAGAAGACGCCATTCCTGTTTTCTATCAGGCGGCGAAAGAGACGCTTTCTGAATACGATCTTGAAATTGTCTTTATTAATGATGGCAGTACAGATGCCACGGAGCAGATTATCAATGCGCTTGCGAAGGCAGATCCTGGCGTTAACGCGATTAACTTCATCCGTAACTTTGGTAAGGAACCCGCATTGCTGGCAGGGCTCGAATATGCCACGGGGGATGCGGTTATCCCAATTGATGTGGATCTTCAGGACCCGTTAGAGGTTATTCCTGAACTTATTAACAAATGGCAGGAAGGCTGGTCCGTGGTCCTTGCTAAGCGTAGCGACAGAAGCAGTGACAGCCATTTCAAACGTAAAACTGCCGGCTGGTTTTACCGGATCCACAACAAAATAAGTTCACCGAAGATTGAAGAGAACGTAGGGGATTTTCGTCTGTTGTCGCGTGAAACGGTCGAAAATATCAAGCTACTACAGGAACGCAATTTGTTCATGAAGGGCTTATTGAGTTGGGTTGAGGGCGAGGTAGCGGTGGTCGAGTATACCCGCTCAAAACGGGTTCGCGGAGAGTCGAAATTTAACGGCTGGAAATTATGGAACCTGGCGCTGGAAGGTTTTACCAGCTTTTCTACCTTACCGCTCAGGGTCTGGACCTATCTTGGCTTTTTGGTCGCCGCGCTCTCATTCCTTTATGGGACATGGATGATTATCGATAAGCTGATATGGGGAAATGCGGTGGCCGGTTATCCGTCGTTACTTGTATCGATCCTGTTCCTGGGTGGTGTGCAACTCATTGGTATTGGGGTTTTGGGTGAGTATATTGGTAGGATTTATATCGAGACCAAAAAAAGGCCTCGCTATATTGTAAAAGGCGCGAAAAAGGATAAGTAATGTTTAAGTTTAGCCTGAAAGAAGTCGGATTCTTTCTGTTGTTGTTAATTATTGCCCTTGGTGGTTCTTACTTTTTGACAATGCGTTATTTTTCCCTGGATCCGGACTCTGCCAATAGTCCTCTGGTCTGGCGGGCGTTTCTTACCGAGGGGTTTTCCGCTTTTAAAGACTGGGCACCCACGCCGGATAACTGGTATTTCACCACCTATCCCGTCAATTTCCTCTTTTTTGCTCTGATGGGGAGCGACGGCATTCATCCGCTGGTTCTTTCTACGTCAGCATTTGTGGGGTTAAGCGCTTTTATTCTGGCATCGGTTGTTTATACGATGTCGAAAGCCTGGCACGCACTGCTTGCGGCTATTTGCCTGATTCTGCTCCCGGCTTACGTTTACACCTTTGGTTTCGCTGCGCATCCTTTTTCGCATTACTCTACCAATTTCTTTGGGGTGCTGGTTTTTGCGCTGGCGTTCTTCAATATCCAGAAAAAATCCCAACCTGTACTCTGGCTGACGACGTTTATTGCGCTTTTTGCCTCTATTTCTGACCCGTGGTTTTTGGCCACGTATTTTCTCCCGTTACTGCTGACCTGTGGCTATTTTAGCTGGCGGCGCCTTCTTCCTAAGAAGTTCAGTATCATATTGGGTGTGAGTTTTATTCTCAGCATGTCCCACGCTCTGCAAAGACTTATGGGCTTGCCGATTCAGCGTTTTAAACTGATGCCAGTGGCGCAATGGCCGGATAATGCCGCGTGGGTCGTTCAGCTTTTAGGAAAGAGCCTGAATCTCTTTTTTGTTCACACGCCGCTGGCCTATATCGCCTCTTTTGTTATCTGGATGGCCCTGTTCCTGTGCGCCGTTATTATTTGTTTAAGGAAAGGCACTGAGGCGATTTTTGTCTCACTGTTCAGCTTCTTTACCGTCTCCGGCATTATTTCATCATTTATTATCAGCTACGATTTTCCCGCTGATATCAGCGCCCGCTTTTTTGTCAGCGCGGTCTGTTTTGCTATTGTGATGGTCGTTCTGGCCTTTTCCTTTACGAAGAAGGCCGTGATTGCGCTGGTATTCCCGCTTTATATTGCCTCTTCTCTCTATTCTTATCAGGTTACTACTAAGCCGTTGTACGACCAGGAAAACCAGACGTACGACTACATCTCCTTCCTGAAAAAGAATAATCTGACTTTCGGTTACGGTGATTACTGGAAATTATCTAACAACGTTAACTGGCTATCGTTTGGTGAAATCCATATTTCCCCGGTGATGTTTGATAAAGTTGATTTCCATATTCAGTTTGACAGCATTCGTTCCCAGACGCTGAGATCGTGGTTAACCGATGCTTACGTACAAACCTCGCCGGAGCGCCAGTTTGTGGCGATCCCCGCAGTCGAAACGGAAACGGCACCCCATCCGCGCCTGGAGGCGGTGAGGGCGCAGTTGGGCAAACCTGACGAGACGCTGCTCTACGCCGATATGACGATTTTCGTTTATCACCACCGGATACCGCTACGCTAAGCACAACGGTGAGCCCTGACGTATCAATTCACATCAGGGCTCACCGATTCATCCTCTCTAATAACCCGACAGGCAGGGAAAGCCAATCTCTGTTCTGAGCAAGGGAAACACCCCTGTAAGCGCAATTCAGACGCTGCCGACGCTCTGGCGTTTTTCCAGTCGCCGGTAAAGCGTACTGCGTGAAATTCCCAGTTTTTTTGCCGCCAGGCTCATATTGCCCTGGGCCTCACGGATGGCGATTTGCTCATCGGCAGGGGCAGGCAGCATAACGGGCGTCGGGGCGGGAGTGGGATCGCCGGGCAGATCCGCCAGCCGGACCACCGAATGGTCATCCGCCAGCGCCAGTAATACCCGCAACTGGCTTAACAACTGACGCACATTGCCCGGCCAGGGGCGGGCGGCAAGGGCGTGGATAGCCTCTTCGCTAAGGGTAATATCACGCGCGCTGGCGCCCAGCTCCTGCCACAATTTTTGGATAAACTGGCGAGTGTCGGGCCATTCGCGCAGCGGCGGGATGCGCAGATGAAACTCCTGAATGCGGTACAGCAGGTCTTCACGAAATGCCCCTGCGGCCACCTGCGAGGTAAGATCCTGATGGGTGGCGCAGATCAGCGCAAAATTGACGCTGTAGGCGGTATTTGAGCCGAGCGGCGTCACTTTTTTCTCCTGCAATACCCGAAGCAATCGGGTTTGCAGACCCGGTGGCATATCGCCGATTTCATCAAGAAACAGAATGCCGCCGTGGGCTTCGCGGAATTTCCCGCTATAACCTTTCGGGTTGGCCCCGGTAAATGCGCCTGGGGCATAGCCAAACAGCTCCGATTCAATCAGATTCTCGGGCAGGGCCGCGCAGTTAATGGCGACAAAATTACCCTCCCGCCACTGGCTGCGGCTGTGTAACTCGCGGGCGCAATGCTCTTTACCGCTTCCTGTCTCGCCGGTGATACACAGGGCAATCCCGGCATTGATAATCCGCAGCGCTTTCTCTTTTTCCGGGTCAACCGTAACCGGCGTGCGGGCGACGCCACGACCCATATAGCGGCGCGTGGGTGTGGTCTGGCGGGCGTAATAACGCTGACGATTGCTGGCTTCCAGGGTGGTTTCACCCGCATTAAGAGTGATGCCTGGAAACAGTGTCTCGATCGCTGTCGCACCAAAGTGTCCCGGTGTGAGACAGAACTCGTCTATCGCCAGCTTGTTTGCTCCCAGCAACGTGTTCTGCTCAAAAATCAGCAGCAGCTCCTGAGCGCTTCCCAGCACGCTGGCGTCGCTGTGCAGGCTCAGCAACCAGCGATCGGCACTGACGGTGCTGGCGGCCCACGCATGCTCAATCTGGCAGACTGCCCGGCGAATCAGGGCGGCCGCATCGTGTTTCGGCAGTTGCGCCGGGGTGGAGATGTCCAGTACGCCGGCCACGGTGCCGTCCGGGCGGAACACCGGTGAAGCGGAACAGAACAGCCCGGCATTGCGGTTAAGGTAGTGCTCACCGCCGGAGACCTCGCAGTGGCGCTGCATAGCCAGCGCGGTGCCAATGGCGTTGGTTCCCCGTGCATGTTCACCCCACAAATTGCCCGGCGCCAGCGCATAACGCTGCGCTTTATGCAGGAAATCGGCATTGCCGTGGGTTTCCAGTACCAGACCGGTGGCATCCGACATCACCATAATAGACGGATGGCTGGACAATTCCGGTTGCAGCCTGGCAAGAAGCGGCGCAACTAACTGGCTTATCCAGGCATTTTCCGCCCGCGCGTCTTTCAGCATCGACCTGGCCACCCACGGCTGGGTGTCGTCGTCGCGGTGAAGCCCGTAATTGAGGCTACGCTGCCAGGAGTCTTCCAGTTGGCAGGGAAGCCCGGTGGTCTGCGGGGCGAGAGTAAAAGACGGTACGCGATGCGGCATGGCACACTCCGGAGAACTGAGATGTTACAATTGTGTAGCATAAAAGTGTTCCACGTGTAGCGATGGACGACACAGTTCGCGAAGGGCGGTGCGATTTTTTTCTCCAGCCAGACAGCAATGATAAAAATTTTAATTTCGTAACATGCTGTTTTAGAAAAAGATAAAAGATTTTCTCTGGTCGGCGCAGGTTTTGGCATAAGAGCTGCTTATGAAAAGATGTCCGCACAGGGCGCGACGCCTCACCTGTACCCATAAAAATAGAGGAACATCTTATGAAATACATTCACCCTGGCCAGACTGGCGCTAAAGTCTCCTTTAAAAAACGTTATGGCAACTACATTGGCGGTGAATTTGTCGATCCTGTAGAAGGGCGCTGGTTTACCAACACCACGCCGGTAACCGGTGAAGTGATTGCTGAATTCCCGCGTTCAGGTGCCGCAGACATTGAAAAGGCGCTCGACGCCGCCCATGCCGCCGCAGACGCGTGGGGCAAAACCAGCGCGCAGGATCGTTCCAACGTGCTGCTGGCGATCGCCGATCGCATTGAGCAGAATCTGGAGCTGCTGGCGCTGACGGAAACCTGGGATAACGGTAAACCGATCCGCGAAACCCTGAATGCCGACTTGCCGCTGGCGGTGGATCACTTCCGCTACTTTGCGGGCTGTATTCGTGCACAGGAAGGGACGGCAGCAGAAATTGACAGCAATACCGTCGCCTACCACATTTATGAACCGCTGGGGGTGGTCGGTCAGATTATCCCGTGGAACTTTCCACTATTGATGGCCGCCTGGAAACTGGCGCCGGCGCTGGCGGCAGGTAACTGTATCGTACTGAAACCGGCAGAACAGACCCCGCTCGGCATTTGCGTGCTGATGGAGTTAATTGGTGATTTGCTGCCGAAAGGGGTGCTGAACGTGGTGCACGGCTACGGTACCGAAGCGGGTGAACCGCTGGCGCGCAGCAAGCGTATTGAAAAAATCGCCTTTACCGGATCAACGCCGATTGGCCGCCACATTCTCTCTTGTGCCGCAGACAACATCATTCCGAGCACCGTCGAACTGGGCGGTAAATCGCCGAACATCTACTTTGAAGATGTGCTCAATGGCGACGAAGAGTATATCGATAAAGCCATCGAAGGGGTGGTGCTGGGCTTCTTTAACCAGGGCGAAGTCTGTACCTGTCCGTCACGCGTGCTGGTACAAGAATCTATCTACCCGCAGTTTGTTGAAAAAGTCGTGGCGCGTATGGAAAACATCCGCAAAGGCGACCCCTTTGACACCGACACCATGATCGGCGCGCAGGCCTCGCGCGAGCAGTACGACAAGATCCTCTCTTATATCAATATCGCCAGAGAAGAAGGGGGCGAAATCATCACCGGCGGCGCGCACGTTGCGCACGATAACCATCTGCAAAATGGCTTCTATATTCAGCCGACATTGATCAAAGGCGAGAACCATATGCGCTGCTTCCAGGAGGAGATCTTCGGGCCGGTTATCGGGATCACCACCTTTAAAGATGAAGCGGAAGCGCTGCGTATCGCGAACGACACGGAATATGGACTGGGGGCCGGGCTGTGGACGCTGGATATCAATCGTGCATGGCGCATGGGGCGCAACATTAAAGCCGGTCGCGTGTGGACCAACTGCTACCATCTCTATCCGGCCCATGCGGCATTTGGTGGCTATAAAAACTCCGGTGTAGGGCGTGAGACCCATAAACTCGCGCTGAGCCACTATCAACAGATTAAAAACTTGCTGGTGAGCTACAGCGGTAAGGCGATGGGCTTCTACTAATACCGCGTTTATTGCGTCAACATCGGGGAAAAGCGGGGCAGCCATGCTCCGCTTTTCTCTTTTTAACGGCGAGGTACCCTGCGTAATGTATGGCCGCCTTGCACATATGCCTCTTTTTTCTGAGCATTGCCCGCCTGTTTTCGCACTAGAATGGCGTTGTGGCGAATAAAACATCAATTAGCAGACTAAGCTGCACGCAATATGCAACTTCTTACAATCTGGCACTAATTAATTCGTCATTGTTGCCGATGAATAGTGTTACCTAACGGAAATATTGCGCAATCAGGGTGAGAATAAGCGGTACTGCGTGCAAAGACCGACACAGCTAGTCGGGTGATTTTTATGCCAGTTGAATAAATAAAAGAGAAAGTAAAATTATGTCCAGACATATTCTCATCGTGGATGACAGCCGGTTGTCACGCATGATCTCAAAGCAGTATGTGCTCAGCCAGCACCCTGAGTGGCAGATTGAAGAGGCGATGACGGGCGAGCAGGCTATTGAGATGGCGGCCATCAAAAAACCGTATCTGATCCTGTTGGATGTCAATATGCCAGGAATGGGCGGTCTTGCGGCGGCGGCTATCCTGCGTGAGACGCACCCGGATATGCACATCGTACTGCTGACGGCTAACGTGCAGAACTCCGTGCAGGCGCAGGCTGACCAGCTTGGTCTGGGCTTTTTATCCAAACCGATTAAAGAACCGCAAATTCGCGCCATGCTGCAAAACCTGGAGTCGAACTGATGATCGATTTGACGGATATGAGCGAAATCGAAGCAGACAGCCTGATGGAGATCTTCAATATCGGTGTGGGTCACGCGGCTGCCGCGATGAGTGACATCGTTAATGAAGAAGTCCGCATGTCTGTCCCGTCGGTGCGCATTACCACCCGTTCGGAAGCGGCCGATGAGCTCGGGGCCGGTCTCTCATTGTGTGGCATCAGCCAGCAATACAAAGGGGCTTACGCCACCGAAGCTATTCTGATGTTTCCGGAGACCGCCAGCTTTGAAATTGTCCGCATGATGGTAGGGGATCTCATCCCTGCCCATGAACTGGGTGAGATGGAGCGCGAAGCGATGAGCGAAATCGGCAACATTGTGCTCAATGCCTGCGTGGGCACGCTGGCGAATATGTTTCAAAAAGAGTTACAGGGTTCATTGCCCGTGTTTCGTGTGGGGACCAGTGAGCAGATCCTGAACCCGTCGCACGACCCCAGCGACCCATCGGTGCTAATGTTGCGCATCGATTTTTCGCTGGAACGTCAGGAAATTGAAGGGTATCTGGCTTTTATCCTGGACATGTCGGCGTTGCGTGATTTGCGCGAACAAATCAGCCTCTATATTGAACGCGTTGAATCTGGTTTTGCTTCCGACGGGCTCTGATAACCATGAATGACAAGCTGCTACTGGATGCATTTTCCGCCCTGAGTCTGGGCGTGATTGTTGTTGATGCGAACTACAAGATTACGTTGTGGAACGCGTGGCTAGAAGCACATACAGGTCGTGCGGCAAGCGAAGCCAAAGGTCAGGATTTTTTCGCGGTTTTTCCGGATTTGCGTAACCACCGGGTTGGTGTAGCGATTAAACAAGCGATATGCCACAACTTACCGGCTCTGTTGTCGCAATCGCTGCATCGTTCGCCTTTCCCGCTGTTTGCGGAACCCGCACAGCCCGGTGAGCGTTTAAGCCAGGCAATCACTATCGTCCCGCTGGGCGATGTGGAGCGTTACTGCCTTATTCAAATTGTCGATGTCAGCATGGCCGTTCGCCGGGAGTCGCTGTTACGCGAACAGGCACATGTGCTGCTCTCACAATCGTTATCCGACGGACTGACGTCCGTGGGTAACCGTCGCTATTTCGATCTGTGTATTGAGAAAGAGTGGCGTGCCAGTAAGCGTAATAACAAACCACTGGCGCTGTTGTTGATTGATGTGGATTACTTCAAGCGCTACAACGATCGCTACGGTCATCAGCAGGGCGATCTATGCCTGCAACAGATCGCGGCGGCCATGCGAGGTTCACTGTTGCGCCCCTATGACATGCTTTTCCGTTACGGCGGGGAAGAGTTTTGTGCGCTATTGCCGGAAACGCGCTCGGCTGATGCTGTCGTCGTGGCGGAAAGATTACGTGCGAGTGTTCAGGCGCTGGGGCTGCCGCATTCTGGTTCGCCGGGCGACGTCGTGAGCGTCAGCGTAGGTGTTGCCAGCCTCAACCAACGCGTGCATACAGACTATGGCAGCTTAATTCAGGCGGCGGATGACGCACTCTACGAGGCTAAGCGTTCCGGGCGTAATATTGTTCGCGCCAGCACCGCAGCCAGGAGCCAGGCATAATCCCCGCCAAACCGTCGAGCCGGGTTAAGCGGGGATTCGAGCACAGCAAAGCGTTTTACCACCGGGGCCTGCAATGCAGGCCCTGCTCACTGGCAGCGTGTTTTTCTACGTAGCCCCACGCTGCGTAAAAGTGTCACCACAACACGCAGCAACGTAAACCGGCAAAACAGCGGCTGCTGATACTGGAGCAGTGTCAGAAACATCGCCATCCTCCATGCTACCGCCCGTCAGTGAAAAACGGGAAGCAGGCCAAAAACTTCCAGAATAACGGTTAAATAGACAATCCCGCCGCAGACGATAACGGTGTTGAGCACGGCATTATTGCAGGGCGCACGGTAAGCGGCTGTGGCGAAGCGCTGGCGGGCGCTTTTGACCAGGAAAGGGGGCAGGATCACGCTCCAGATGGTAAACGCCAGCCCGGCATAGCCGATGGCGTGGACAAAGCCGTTGGGGAAGAACAGGCACACCGCCGCCGGGGGCAGGTAGGTCACAATGGCCGTTTTGCAGCGCCCGATGCCGTTATTGGCAAAATGGAACAGGTCGGCGATGTAATCAAACAGACCGAGCGTGGCAGCCAGTAGCGAACTGGCAACGGCAAAGTTACCGAAGAAGGTCAAAATCAATTCCATATAGCGGCTGGTAAAAATCCCGCCAATCGCCTCAACAAACACATCAATATTGCCGCCTTTGGCGATGATCGGCGAGAAGTCAGCACGACTGATATTGCCCATGGTCACCGCCAGCCAGAAGATATAGAGAATCAGCGCAAATAACGTTCCGACGATGATGGAATTTTTAATGTGGTGAATATTCTCTTTACCGTAGAGCTTCACCAGGCTTGGCACATTGCCATGAAAACCGAAAGAGATAATACAAAACGGCAGTGTCATTAACACATAGGGCAAATAGCGGGTTTGCGGCAAGGCGACGCTGGCGGTATCGAACAGATTATCAACGTTAATCGTGCCGATCATGCCGGAAAAAGTGGCGAAAAAAGCGATAAATTTACCGAAGATCAGAACGGTGGTGATGCGGCCCACCAGCAGCGAGCTGTACCATGCAATCAGGCTGACAATCATACTAACCAGAATAATCGACACAGGGGAAGGTAAGTGCATCCCGCTGTATTTGGCAATGGTGTTCGATAATACCGCCGATGAACCAGAAATATAGGCGTAGGTCAGAATATATAAAACAAAACCGAAGGCGAGGCCGACCACGAAATTCCAGCGTTTGCCGAGCAGTTCCAGGGTAAATGTATTAAAGCTGGCACCGACATCAAAATGCAGATTCACCTCAACCAGCATTAATCCGGTCATCAGCATCATCAGTGAAATAGCGATAAGGATCAGGGTGGCACCCGGAAACCAGACGCCCGCCATCGCGATAGGCAGTGAAAACATACCGCCACCCACCACGGTGGCAATAACAAGCATGGCGCCGTTGGTCAGCCCGGCGTCACGAATCGGTTCAGATAAAGAGAGGGCCATAATAGATATTCCTGAATAAGTATCCTACCCGTCGTTATTCAGATTGCACATGGGTTAGCAGCAACGCGAATAGTCAGGGTAGCGTTATATAAGTTTGAACATCATTTTTTATCGGCGAGAAACAAAACTGCCCCATCAGGTCATGGGGCAGGAAAACACATTAAATGTATTCAAAGCGTGCGGTAAAGAAACGCAACTGTTTAGGTTCGTAAGTGAACCGTAACCCGCGAATATCCTCTTTGTGTTTATATAACTGAATAATCCCATCGGCGACGACATCCATATGCGCATAGGTGTATACGCGGCGCGGAATGGTCAGGCGTACAGTTTCCAGTTTCGGTTTATGGTGCTCGCCAGTCTCTTTATTACGCCCGGCGGAGATAATACCGCGCTCCATGCTGCGCACCCCGGTTTCCACGTAAATACTGGCCGCCAGGCTCTGCGCCGGGAACTGTTCCTGGCTCAGATGCGGGCAGAAACGGCGGGCATCCAGGAATACCGCGTGGCCGCCAACGGGTTCAACAATCGGCACGCCCGCCGCTTTCAGTTTGTCACCGAGATAGCGTACCTGCTTAATACGGTGCTCGATGTATTCAAACTGCATGGCTTCGCGCAGGCCAATCGCCATGGCTTCCATGTCGCGCCCGGCCAGGCCGCCGTATGAGGGCATCCCTTCGTAAACCACCACCAGTTCACGCGCCTGAGAGAACAGGTCGTCATCGTTCATGCACAGGAAGCCGCCGATATTCACCAGACAGTCTTTTTTACCGCTCATGGTGCAGCCATCGGCATAGCTGAACATCTCATGCACGATCTCTTTAATGCTCTTATTCTCAAAGCCTTTTTCCTGCTCTTTGATGTAATAAGCATTTTCCACGCAGCGCGTTGCATCGTAATAAACCTTGATGCCATGTGCGCTGGTAAGCTCACGCACCGCACGCATGTTCTCCATTGAAACCGGCTGCCCACCAGCCAGGTTAACGGTCACCGCCAGGCAGATATAGGCAATATTTTTGGCCCCTTTTTCATCGATCAATTTTTGCAGTTTATTCAGGTCGATATTGCCTTTAAACGGAACGTTCAGCGTGGCGTCATGCGCTTCATCACGCACGATATCAACAAAGGAGGCGCCATTTTTTTCCTGATGATAACGGGTAGTGGTGAAGTACATATTGCCCGCCACATACTGTCCCGGTTTTATCGCCAGTTGTGATAACAGGTTTTCCGCGCCACGTCCCTGGTGGGTAGGCACAATATGTTTAAAGCCGAACAACTCACGTACGGTGGCTTCCAGGTGATAGAAGTTGACGCTGCCTGCGTAGGCTTCATCACCCATCATCATGCCCGCCCACTGTTTGTCGCTCATGGCGTTGGTGCCGCTATCCGTCAGCAGATCGATATACACATCTTTGGAATTCAATAAGAAGGTATTCAGGCCTGCTTCTTCCATTTTTTTAAGACGCTCGTCACGGGGAATCATTGAGACGGTTTCAACACTTTTAATACGGAATGGTTCTGCCGGATAGATCATTTTATATCTCCAGTGAGTTCTGTAATTTAAAAAGTTATAGCGAAGCGAATTCCTCCAGTTAATTCTGGAGGCGTCTTATTGTCCTTTCCCTTTCCCGGGAATCATTTGGCAAACGCATCATGCGATAAAGAGATGGCAAAGGGAATAGCGGGAGGGTAATTCGATTTTGGCGCTTTTTTAAATAATGTAAAACGGGTGATAAAGTTCACAGTAATAATAAAATATATTGTATTTTCAATTCATTGCGTGAGTGATAAGTCATGAGGACATAAAAAAGAGGACAATAAACCCGTTTATTCTGGAACATTCGGTGAACGACGTTTTTTTGTCGCTGTTTTGAAATGTGAACCAGCGATGCGAAATTGAGAAATAAATCCCGTTTTCGCTTTCATTCATTTCATAAAGACCACTTATTATCGTCAATATTACTTTACGGGTAGAGTGTGTTGTGATGTAAAAGCATTGTTTTTCAGTTAATTAAATGAACCGTAAAGAGTGGGGCGCCTGGTTTTCCGTTCACAAAGTACACGGGTACTGGCAGCGGGAGTGAAGGGAAAAATGAACCGGGCGCAGCCATGATGGCCGCGCAAAGAAAGGCATTAAGCCTGGCGGGACTTACGTTCACGCAGATATTTGTAGATGGCATAGCGGGTGATGCCAAGACGGGCGGCGACAATCTTCACCGCGTCTTTTAGCTCAAAAATGCCATTATTATACAGTTGGTTAACCACCGCTTTGTTTTTGAATTTGCTGGTTATCATGACGTCTCTTTGTACACTGGCGATAACGTTGTCTGCCGCTTCCATCACAACCTCATGCGGGCTGGCACCGAAATGTTCGGCAAAAGGCATGGGTTCCTCACCGTCCGGGATCAGAGTTTCGAGCATCTGGTGAAAGGGAACAGAGAGATTGATATTGACGCAAAATAACCCAATCGCTTTGCCTTCTTCGCCAAAGAGCACCGACGTCGCTGATTTAAACAACTCGCCTTTTTTATTTCGCGTAAAATAGCTCAGCGTATTATTGATGCCGGTCTTGTTAAACAATTGCAGCGTCTTAAGTCCCATATCGGTAATGGGCGAGCCGATCGTTCTGCCGGTGTGGTGGCCATTAATAATTTTATTTACCGACGCGTTGTGATCTTCAAATGAATGCAGCACCACTTCGCAGTGTGGACCTATCAGGCCTGCGATCATTTCTGCAAGGTGTGAAAATGATTTCATGCACTCGGTATCTGCGTCGGTAAATAAACCGATATCCTTGATTGATTCATCTTTATTCATTGTGATCTCCATTGGGTTTATTTTTTCGCATCATATCGGGCATCGGAAACGGCTTAATAGAGAACGCTAAACAATATGAAGCGGATCACTTAAATAGAATAATGTATTTTGAATCAAGATGTTGCATTAAAGCCGGTAAATAAATATTTACTCTGTGCAGAATTATTGGCAGCGGTAGTTTTGGGAAGTGAAATAGCAATGATGAACAGGGATATTAAGGTGGCGGGGCGCTGTTTATCTGACAATTATTCGATTATGCGCGAGCAACAAATATAAACTGCTCGCACATTTTATGTTGGCTAGTCGCTTTTCTTTTCCAGATGCCCGAGATCTTTTTCCGGGAAGCAGTAATCTCGCACGCGGCGTTTTAGCTCTGCGGCATCCGGAAAACCGCCATCCACTTTACGGTCCCAGATGACCTTTCCGTCGATATCAATGACAAAAATACCGCCCGTACCCGGTACCAGGGTGACGGAAGCTAAGTCGGCACTAAAGCTGTGAAGCAGTTCCTGCGCCATCCAACTGGCGCGCAGCATCCAGTTGCACTGGGAGCAGTACTGTAAAGTGATGGCGGGTTTGTTTTGCATAATCATGTTAACCAGCAAGTGTAAACGTTGGCTTAGTGTAGACAAAAGAATGCGCAAAGCGTGAAGAAATTGCGAAGTTGTTGCAACTGATAATGGTTATCATTATGATTCCGATCAAGATAAAGAGCGGTGCAGTGTGTCTTGTGCTGACAGCACCCGCTCAATAAAAAGACTGGAAGCAACGGTGGGCCTGATACTAATAAATTCTAAGGCTTGCAACATTATGGGTACATCGCAACTTTCCCGGACACCGTTTCGCAAGAGCGTCCTGGTGACTTCACTGCTCGCAGCACTGTATCAGACCTCCGCCGTGGCGGCTGATGCTCACGTAAAACAGACCACCGCAACCGATACCCGGCAGGACAATACCGAGGAGATGGTTGTTACCGCACCTGCACCGGTACTGAAAGCGGGCAGCAGCCATACGGTAAGTGCAGAGGATCTGCAAAACAAAGGCGCCAACGACTTTGGTTCAATCATGCGCTACGAGCCGCTTATTAGCGCCACCGGCGCAAGCGGGGGTTCCGGCAATGGCAAAAGCGGCTTTGACCGTGGTGGCTATACCGGATACAACATTCGTGGCCTGGAAAGTAACCGTGTCGGTATCGACGTTGACGGTATTGCGCAACCCGATGCCACCGGGCGCAGTTATGTCAGCCGCTCCGGCCTGAATACCTTTGGTATTGGTCGCGATTATATCGACCCCTATATGTACGGTGGGATTGATATTCAGTCTGGCGCCACCTCCACCGAAACCGCCAATACTTCTATCGGCGGCAACGTCTCGTTCCAGCCGAAATCGGCAGACAATTACCTGCACGCGGGTAAGCAGACCTACTTTGGTTACCAGTCGGATTATGATTCAGCGGATCGTAGCTGGCACAACGGCCTGACGGCGGCGGGCGGCGATGAAACCCTGCGCGGTATCTTTGTTTACAGCCGTCGTGACGGTCAGCAGACCCGTAATAACAGCGGCACAATTGACGCCTACCCGGCCAACTGGCACTCCGATGCGATGCTGGCTTCCGGTATCTGGCAGCCGAATGAGGCGCATAAATTTACCGGTACGCTGGATTACTACCACAAGACCAACCACACCCATTACGATGCGTGGAACAGCGCAGGCAGTTCCATTATCGGCAACGCCAACCAGACCAGCCAGACGCGTCGCTGGGGTGTCAGCCTGAAAGATGACTGGACGCCAGTGAATGCCTGGCTGGACAGTATGTCCACCAAAGTTTACTACCAGCATACGGAAGCCCACGACTGGACATACATGCCGGACAGCACCACGCTGTCGATGGAGACGGTAAATTCAAACTATGATACCGATACCTGGGGCATCACCAACGCGCTGACGAAAACCCTCGGGCGCCACGATTTAAGCGCCGGTTTCAACGCCAGCACCACCAAAACACAGCGTCCGTTCAGCCAGTCGCCAATACCGAGTGTGTTTAGCGAGATTATGCAGCCGGAAGCCGATAGCCGTGGCTACACGCTGGGGGCGTTCGCCCAGGATCAGATTAATTTCGACCTTGCCGATCGTAACTTTGCGATTATCCCCGGCGTGCGCGTTGTGCATCAGTCAATGAAGCCGGACAACCTCGCCAGTCTGACCAGCAACAGCACGGTGCTGGATGAGTCTGACGTGTCCACGCTGTATGGCAAAAACTCAGACACCCAGTGGCTGCCATCGCTGACCCTCCAGTACGATCTGACGCCGCGCCTGATGACCTACCTGCAATACAAACGCGGGGCGGAATTCCCCAACGCCAGCCAGTTGTACGGCTCCTGGAATCTGGGCTCAAACTATGCAGGGCGCGGGCAGTATGCGCTGGTGGGTAATACCGACCTTAAAACCGAAACCAGCGATAATCTCGAATGGGGGATGAAAGGCGAGGTGACGGAAGGCATTACCCTGCGCACCGCGCTGTTCTACAACAGTTATAAGAACTTTATCGCCTATACGCGTTACACCCGTACCGGCAACCCGGACAAGTTCACCCGCGTGCCGTCCAACATTTACACCATTTATCAGGCGGAAAACCGCGATAAAGCCTTTATCTATGGCGGTGAAATCAGCACTAAATTTAACTTCGGCACCTGGTTTGAAGAGGTTAATGGCCTGAGCGCGACCCTTGCGTACGGCTATACGCAGGGCCAGTCGAAATCGAGCTATATGGGCGACAAATACATCGACCTTGATAGCGTCGCGCCGATGAAAGCCATTGCAGGCGTGGCCTGGGATGACCCGGCAAAACGGTATGGCACCGCGCTGACCGCCACCTTCGTCAAAGGCAAGCAGGCCACCGCGACCACCCGTGAATCCTACAGCAATACCGGTTCGTCCCTTGGCGAATCCAGCGCCGAATACATGCGCGTGCCGGGCTACGGCCTGCTGGACTGGACCGCGTACTGGCAGGTGGCGAAGAACGTCAAACTGCACGGCGGCGTTTATAACATCACCGATCGCAAATACTGGGATTACCTGAACAGCCGTACCCAGGAGGAGACCACCAATCAGGATGCTTACGACAAAGCGCTGGCCGTCATGCCTGGCCGTACATGGCAACTGGGCGTGAACGTCGATTTCTGATTTTTGTTCCATTTAACCTGCCCTCCGGCCTGTGCGCCGGAGGTTTAATCTCATAAAGGAAGCACACCCATGACCCATTCATCGCAAGATTACGCCGCACTCTGGCAGCAGTATCAGGAGATCAAAACCGCGACGCCGGGCAAATACGCGCGCGACATTGCCAGCGAACTGGGGGTAAGCGAAGCGGAACTCACGCACGCCCGCACAGGACATGACGCCACCGCGCTGATCGATGACGCACGCGAGATCCTGAGCGCACTCGAGTTGGTAGGGGAAACGAAGTGCATTTGTCGCAATGACTATGCGGTTCATGAACATCTGGGCAGTTTTACCAACCTGCATATCAGTGAGCGTGCCGGTCTGGTACTGAACCCACGGGCGCTGGATTTGCGCCTGTTTATCAGCCAGTGGGCCAGCGCCTTTTTTGTGCGTGAAACAAGTACGCACGGTGAACGCCAGAGCATACAGTTCTTTGATCATCAGGGGGACGCGGTGCTCAAGGTGTACGCCACGGAACAGACCGATCGGGCCGAGTGGGGTGAGGTGGTTGCCCGCTTTAGCGCCCCGCAAGTACAGCCGTTAACGCTGCAACCCATCGACGCACCTGGCTACGCGCAGGATGCCGACGGCGCGGCGCTGGATAAAGCCTGGCGCGCAATGGCCGATGTGCATCAGTTCTTTGGCCTGTTGAAACAACACAATATTTCCCGCCAGCAGGCCTTTCGGCTGGTCAGGGATGATCTCGCTATGCGGGTGGGTAACGATGCGCTGTCGCAACTGCTCAATACCGTGCTGCGGGAGGGTAACGAAATCATGATTTTCGTGGGCAACCGTGGCTGCGTGCAGATCTTTACCGGCGCGCTGGAAAAGGTGACGCCGATGAAAGGCTGGCTCAACATCTTCAACCCGGCCTTCACCCTGCATCTGCGCGAGGAGACCATTGCCGAAAGTTGGATCACCCGCAAGCCGACCGCCGACGGGCATGTCACCAGTCTTGAGCTGTTTGCCGCCGATGGCACGCAAATCGCCCAGTTGTACGGCCAGCGCAGCGAAGGCCAGCCGGAACAGAGCCAGTGGCGCTCACAGATTGACGCGCTGGCAGAGAAAGGAAAAGCGGCATGAAAAAACTCGTCCTGCTGCTGGCGGCACTGCCGCTGATGGCCAGCGCCGCCGCCGAACGGATTATCACGCTTGGCGGCGATGTCAGCGAAATTGCCTGGGCGCTCGGGGCGGGGCCGCAGATGGTCGCGCGCGACAGCACCAGCACCTGGCCTGGCGAGGTGCAAAAGCTTCCCGATGTGGGCTATGTGCGCCAGTTGAATGCCGAGGGCATCCTTTCGCTGCGTCCGACCCTTGTACTGGCAAGCGCCCAGGCGCAGCCCTCGCTGGTGCTGAAAAAAGTGGAAGAGAACAACGTGAAGCTGGTCAACGTTCCGGGCGGTTATGACGTGGCGGCCATTGATAAGAAAGTGGACGCTGTCGCCGCCGCCATCGGGAAAACCGCACAAGGGACCGAACTGCGCAAAAAACTGGATGCCGAAATCGCCGCGTTGCCGACGCAACCGCTTAACAAACGCGTGCTGTTTATCCTCAGCCACGGCGGGATGGGGTCGATGGTCGCAGGGCAGGAGACCGCTGCCGACGGGGCGATTCGCGCCGCGGGTTTAATCAATGCGATGCAGGGCTTTAGCCACTATCGCAACCTCTCGCAAGAAGGGGTGATTGCCAGCAAACCGGATCTGGTGGTGATTTCCGCCGACGGCGTCAAAAGCATGGGCGGCGAAGAGAACCTGTGGAAACTGCCCGGTCTTGCACAAACACCTGCCGGGCGCACTAAGCAACTGCTGATCGTGGACGATATCGCGCTGCTCGGTTTTGGCGTTCGCACCCCACAGGCGCTGAAAGTGCTACGTGACAAAGCGGAGCAACTGCCGTAATGCGCCCTGTGACCCGCTATCTCTGGGGGCTGACGGTGCTGCTGGCCGGGCTAACGCTGATGGCCAGCACGGTGGGGGCGATGCAGCTCCCGCTTGCCAGCCTCTGGCACAGCGGTGATGAAGCGTTGCGCCAGATTTGGCTGACTATCCGTTTGCCGCGCGTGCTGCTGTCGCTGGTTGTAGGCGCATCGCTGGCGCTTTCCGGCTGCGTGATGCAGGGGCTGTTTCGTAATCCACTGGCGGACCCAGGCTTGCTGGGTGTCAGCAGTGGTGCGGCGCTGGCGGTAGCCTGCTGGCTGGTACTGCCGTTGACGGTGCCTGCTCTGGTGGCCCTGTATGCCCCGATGCTGGCGGCGTTTCTCGGTAGCGTCGGGGTGATGATGGTGATTTTCATCCTCAGCAAAACCCGCGACAGTTCGCTCTCACGACTGTTACTGGTAGGGATTGCCATTAACGCCCTGTGCGGCGCGCTGGTGGGTGTGCTGTCGTGGATCAGTAATGATGCCCAGTTGCGCCAGCTCTCTTTGTGGGGGATGGGTGGGCTTGGGCAGGCGCAGTGGTCAACGCTTGCCGTCGCCGCTACGCTGATGGTGCCCTCTGCCGTCGTGGTCTGGCGCGTGGCCGGGCAGCTCAACCTGCTGCAACTGGGCGATGAAGAAGCGCATTACCTCGGCGTGAACGTGCCCATGCTGCAGCGGTTGTTGCTGCTGTGTAGCGCACTGCTGGTGGCGGCCAGCGTTGCCATCAGCGGCATTATCAGCTTTATTGGCCTGGTGGTGCCGCACCTGATGCGCCTGTGGCTGGGGGCGGACCATCGGGCGCTGGTGCCGGGTTCGGTGCTGGCCGGGGCGATACTGTTGCTGATTGCCGATACGATTGCGCGCACCGTGGTGGCGCCTGCGGAAATGCCGGTGGGGCTGCTCACCAGTGTACTGGGCGCGCCCTGGTTCCTGTGGCTTATCTTCCGTCAGGGGAGGGCGACCCATGGTTAAGTCTTTAACGGCTGAGCACCTCAACCTCTGGGTGGGCGCGCGCCAGTTGATTAACGATGTCTCTGTCACCCTCGAAGCAGGGGAACTGGTGGCGTTGATTGGCCCTAATGGCGCGGGGAAATCGACACTGCTGCGCCTGCTGACCGGGTTTTTAAAGGCCAAAGAGGGGCTGTGTTGTCTGGATGGCCGCCCGCTACACGACTGGCCGCCCGAGGTGCTCTCCCGCCACCGGGCGGTGATGCTGCAACAAACCCGAATGCAATTTGACTGGCCGGTTGAGGGCATTATCGCCATGGGGCGCGCCCCCTGGGGACCGGGCAAAGAAAGTGAGATTGTGCGCAGCGTGATGGCGCTGACCGGTTGTTGCGAACTGGCGGGTCGCCGCTATAGCACGCTCTCCGGCGGCGAGCAGCAGCGCGTTCAACTGGCACGCAGTCTGGCGCAGCTCTGGCAGGATGATGGCCCGCAGGGTTGGCTGTTTCTTGATGAGCCTACCTCAGCGTTAGATCTCTACCATCAGCAGCAGCTACTGCGCCTGATGAAAAGCCTGACCCGGCGCGGAAAACTGCACGTTTGTACGGTGCTTCACGACCTGAACCTGGCGGCGCTGTGGGCAGACCGGATTTTGCTCTTACATCAGGGAAAACTGGTGGCGCAGGGCACGCCGCAGACGGTTATTCAGAAATCGATCATCGAAAAATGGTATCAGGCGGATGTGCGGGTGGAGCAGCACCCACACAGTGAAAAACCGTATCTCTTTTTAAGCGAATAAACACCCGGCGAGAGGTCTCGCCGGGTTGTCGGTTATTGCAGATCGAAACGGTCGAGATTCATCACCTTCGTCCATGCGGCGACGAAGTCAGCGACAAACTTCTCTTTGGCATCGTCGCTGGCGTACACCTCGGCAAGCGCACGCAGAATCGAGTTAGAACCAAAGATCAGATCGGCACGGGTAGCGGTATATTTCACTTCGCCGCTGGCCCGGTCGCGGCCTTCAAACAGCTCCGCTTTCTCATCAACCGGTTTCCACGCGGTGCGCATATCCAGCAGATTCACGAAGAAATCGGTGCTGAGCACGCCAACGCGGTCGGTGAAGACGCCATGCCGGCTGCCGTCGTAGTTGGCACCCAGCGCACGCAGGCCACCGACCAGAACGGTCATCTCCGGCGCGGTCAGCGTCAACTGTTGGGCTTTATCAATCAGCAGTGTTTCGGTCGGCATCTCATCTGCCACGCGGCGATAGTTGCGGAACCCATCGGCCAGCGGCTCCATCCATTTGAACGACTCAACGTCGGTCTGATCCTGACGGGCATCAACGCGGCCCGGTGTGAACGGCACGCTGATTTTCACGCCAGCATCGGCAGCCGCAAGCTCAATACCCACGCCGCCTGCCAGCACGATGATGTCGGCCAGCGACGCTTTACCGGACGCCTGCTGAATCTCTTGCAGTACTGGCAGTACTTTGACCGCCGTCGCATTCACTTCCCAGTCTTTTTGTGGCGCTAACGCCAGACGCGCGCCGTTGGCGCCACCGCGTTTATCACCGCCACGGAAGGTGGACGCAGACGCCCAGGCTACGGAGACCAGCTCGCTCACCGACAGACCCGATTCGGCAATCGCCGTTTTCAGGCTGGCAATGTCCAGATCGCTCGGTTGGTGGATGGCGGCAGGCAGCGGATCCTGCCAAATCAGATCTTCGCTCGGTACTTCCGGGCCAATGTAGCGGGATTTTGGCCCCATATCGCGGTGGGTCAGTTTGAACCAGGCGCGGGCGAAGGCCTCATTAAATGCCTGCGGATCGTTCAGGAAGCGGCGGGAAATTTTCTCGAAATCCGGGTCGAAACGCAGCGTCAGGTCCGTCACTAGCATGGTCGGTTTGCGTTTTTTCTCCGGGTGGAACGGGTCAGGAATGATGTCCGGCGCATCTTTCGCTTCAAACTGAATCGCCCCGGCCGGGCTGCGGGTCTGTACCCACTCGTACTTGAAGAGGTTCTCGAAGAAGTAGTTGCTCCACTGGGTCGGGGTTTGTGTCCAGACCACTTCAAGGCCCGAGGTAATGGCGTCGGCACCCGCACCGCTGCCATAGCTGCTTTGCCAGCCTAAGCCCTGAGCTTCAATAGACGCCGCTTCTGGCTCGGCGCCCACATGGTCGGCTGAGGCCGCACCGTGGGTTTTCCCCAGCGTATGCCCACCGGCAATCAGGGCGACAATCTCTTCATCGTTCATACCCATGTTGCCAAAGGTCGCACGGATGGCCGCTCCGGCGGAGGTGGGTTCACCGCTGGCGTTCGGGCCTTCCGGGTTGACGTAAATTAACCCCATTTCGGTGGCGCCGATGGCCTGTTGGGCAAGGCTTTCTGGATGACGGTGCTCAAGCCAGTTTTTTTCATTACCCCAGTTTACGTCGAGGTCCGGCTCCCAGACATCTTCGCGACCAGCGCCGAAACCGAAGGTGCGAAAGCCTGAGTTTTCCAGCGCCACGTTACCGGCGAGGATGATCAAATCACCCCAGGAGATCTTCTGCCCATATTTTTGTTTCACTGACCACAGCAGGCGGCGTGCTTTGTCGAGACTCACGTTATCCGGCCAGGAGTTGAGCGGAGCGAAACGCTGCTGCCCGCGGCCTGAACCGCCGCGTCCGTCGATAGTGCGATAGGTCCCGGCACTGTGCCAGGCCATACGAATGAACAGCCCGATATAACTACCCCAGTCAGCAGGCCACCACTCCTGAGAGTCGGTCAGCACTTTTCTGATATCGGCTTTTAGCGCGGAGTAATCGAGTTTTTTAAACTCTTCACGATAATTGAAGCTTTCGCCTAAAGGATTGGAACGGTTGGAATGTTGATTAAGCAGGTCCACGCGCAATTGCTCTGGCCACCAGTCACGGTTGGTGGTGACACTGCTTTTCTTCGCGGGTTTTGCGCCGCCTTCATGAAAAGGGCATTTGCCTGCGGAGGATTCCGGGGACGTATCTTCTGACATGCTCATATCTGGCTCCATTTGCACTAGTGAGTCTCGTTACGATATACACTGCTTCCAGTTAGAGGTATTTGAATGAATCTACAGATTTGATAGCCAATTCCTTTCTTATAAGCAACACCGTTTGTGGGGAATTAAAATAAAAACGGCTCTTATTGACTCATCATTGATCAAGACCGGTACAAAGCGGTATTGCCTCGATCACAAGCGTGTGCCTGTTTTTGTAAAATCGCCATTTTTCAATGCATAAAAAATGCGCCGCTCAACATCGTGATGTCATATATTTTTGTCAGTCTGTGCGTCCAAAACGGATAAAAAGGAAGCCACAATGTCGCAACCGCTTTACGTATTCGATCTGGACAACACGCTGATAGATGGCGACAGCAGCACCATCTTTAGCCGTTTTCTGGTCCGCGAAGGGTATGTCAGCGACCCGGAATATTTGCTGCATGAAGAACGCCTGATGCTCGATTACGCACGGGGGGAGATGGATCTGCAGGAATACGTTTCGCTGATCCTCTCTCCGCTCATCGGACTCAGCCGCGATGACGTTGACCAACTGGTGGCGCGCTGTGTGCAAACCGACATCCGTCCGCGTATTTACCCGCAGGCGCTCGCGCTTATCCAGTTATTACAGGCGCAACATCAGCCGATGCTGATTATCTCGGCTTCCGTCAGCCTGCTGGTGAAGGCAATCGCGCCTGTGCTGGGTATCCGGCACGCCATTGGTATTGAGGTTAAAATGGATAACGACCGCTATACCGACATCATTGACGGCACCCCGAGCTATCAGGAGGGCAAAATCACCTGCCTTCACCACTGGCTCGACGCGCATCCGCAAGCCAATGGTCCGCTGACGTTTTACACCGATTCAATTAATGATCTGCCGCTGTGTCTGCGTGCCGACGAGGTTTTTCTGGTCAATCCCTGTTCACAGCTCGCCGCCCAGGGAGAACAGCACCGTTGGCCGGTGCTGAACTGGCGTCTGGACTAAACCGCTACGGCGCTTTATAAAGCGGAACCGGCTTTCCGGTGATATAGCGGCGTCGCAGCCAGGCGGACGCCGCATCCATCGCCATCACGATCGCCACCAGAATCAGGGTGATGAACATCACCACATCCCAGTTCCACAGGCGCATGTTTTCGGCGTAAATCAGGCCGATCCCGCCCGCGCCGACAAAGCCCAGCACCGCCGCTGACCGGGTATTCGATTCAATCTGGTAGAGGCTGAGCGACAGAAACGTGGGGAAAGACTGGGTAAAGGTACTAAAGCGGTGTTTTTGCAGACCGTTGGCGCCGACAGCCGTCAGCCCGCGAGCCGGTGAGCGGTCCACCGCCTCGTGGTTTTCCGCATACAGACGCCCCAGCAATCCGGTGTCCTGCATGATGATCGCCAGCACCCCGGCCAGTGGCCCAAGCCCCACGGCCCTGACAAAGATAAGCCCCCAGATAGCCATATCAACACCGCGCAACATATCGAACAGGCGACGCATCAAAAACGCCACCACTCCGGCGATACCGCCTTTCATAATATTACGTGCGGCAAAGAAGGAGAGCAGCAGCGCGATAAAGGTGGCGGTCAGGGTCCCGGCAAAGACGATGGCGAGCGTCATGGCAATTTGGGTGAAGTAGTAGCGAAACGGCCAGTGCATAAAGTCATGCCAGACAAACATACGCAGGATGTAACGGCCAATTTGCGTGATGCCGTTGAGTGCCTGATCGGCGGGAATGCCGAACCGGGCAAAAAACCAGACGTAATAGAGCAACCCCGCCAGGGCAATCAGACCAAGACGGCGCAAATAACGCCCCTGCGCCTGAAATAACGTCTTATGTTGCTGACGACTTAATGCCACATCGGGTGCGGCCTGCCAGTGACTCATTTTCCACCCTCCAGCACCCACTGGCGCAGACGGCCAGACAGGGTATCCAGTGCCGCAACGACGACAATAATCAGCAATAGCGTGATACTGACCTGATCGTAGCGGTCAAGTTTGATATTGGTCATCAGCTCCTGGCCGATGCCGCCAGCGCCCACCAGCCCCAGAATGGTGGAGGAGCGGAAGTTGATCTCAAGGCGCATAAACCCATAGGAGAGAAAAAGGGGCTTCACCTGTGGCCACAGGGCGAAGCGGACGCGCTGAAAATGGCTCGCGCCACAGGCGGCCAGACCGCGCACGGGGCGGTCATTCGCGCTTTCAATTGCTTCGTAGAAGAGCTTGGTCAGACTACCAACGGTATGCAGCATAAGCGCCAGAAAACCGGGGATCGCGCCAATGCCAAACGCCATCACAAAGATAACCGCCCACGCCAGTTCCGGCATGGTACGTAAAAATGCCACCAGCGCGCGGATACCAAAACGGAACAGCGGAGGCGACCAGGTGTTACCTGCCGCCAAAAAAGCGAATACCGTTGCCAGGACAAACGATACCAGCGAGGCTGCCAGCGCCAGTTGCAGGGTTTCCCAGATAAGCGGCAACTGGATAGGCAGACGATAGCCCCAGTAGGCCAGCGACCCCTTTGTATGGCTGTCGGCAAAGAGCGTGGATACATGCAGTGTCGGCATGGTCTCCCGCATGTAGTCGAAGAAATTCGGCAGTGAATGCCAGATGGTGTTCAGGTTAAATTCCGCTGCGTTTCCGGCAGTAAAATAGAGTGCGAGTAAGACAAGCGACCAGGCGACCGTGTCACGTTTCTGGCGCATTCGGATGTTCTGGTAATACTGCTCAAACGACGTATTCGTGTTCATGGCTAACCGGTCTCAGGCGGAGACAACACTCGAACAAAAGCCCCGGGCGTTCAGCCAGGGGCTATTTTTTTAACGCACGTGAGTGCGAATTAACGTGCGGCCACCAGCTCACGTTTCATATCGATAATCTGTTTGTAATCTTCCACGCTGCCAGGACCGATATGCTGGGTGCCGCCCATCGCCTTGACGAAACAGGCATGGTCGTCGGTATCCAGTTTTTTGATGGCGGTGACCACTTTGGCTTTAAAATCAGCCGGCAGGCTATTGCTCACCAGAATAGGGCCGTTCGGGATCAGCGGTGATTTCCAGATAATGCGGATCTGTTTCATCAGATCCGGATGATCCATGCGAATGAGGCGGTTAAACGCGCCCACGCTGTAGCCGGAGTTATAATCGCCGACCATGGAAGTCCAGGTTACTGCACCCGCGAACTGATTGTTCAGTACACCCAGAATGTCCTGCTCGTGGCCGCCGGAGAAGGTGACGCTGGAGAAGAAGTTGTTGTATTTGTTGTCGGCAGTGCCGCCGAACTGCTGTTTGAACGTCTGGTTCGGGATCAGGAAGCCAGAGGTGGAATCCGGATCAGCGAAGCCGAACGGTTTGCCTTTCAGGTCTTCCAGTTTCTTATAGGGGCTGTCTGCTTTGACGATAACAACAGAATAATAGCCGCGCGACTGGTCTTTATCGTCCACGGCGAGGCCCACAATATCCACCGCTTTCGGGTTGTTGATATAGACGGAGGCATACGATGCAGGCGACATGCTCAGCACTACGTCGACTTTGCCGCCCAATAAGCCCTGAATAACACCAGAGTAGTCAGACGAGTTACGCAATTTGGTGTCGACGCTCAGTTCCTTGTCCAGAAAGTCTTTTACGCACTGGTTATCGCCAATTTGCTGGGTGGCGTTCTGCCCGCCGAGGATACCCAGATTTAATTCCTTCGGTTGTTCAGCCGCGTTCACCTGCCACGCCAGCAGAAGACCTGTCATCAATGCCGATAAACGTAATGCGCCTGAAATATGCTTTTTCATTGTCATTGCCTGTGTCGTCTCAATTGAAGGAAGAATTAATGCAGTTGACTTATTTCATCACCATAAAGCGTGTGCAAAACATCCTGTGTCAGCGCAGAAGGGGAGGCGTCAAAAACAATCCGTCCCTGTGCAACACCGATAACGCGCGTGCAGTATTCCTTTACCAGTTCCACGGAATGCAGGTTTACCATCACGCTGATGCCTTGCTCACTTACTTCTCGTAACACGCGCATAATGCGCTGCGTATTTTTGGGATCCAGCGAGGCGACGGGTTCATCCGCCAGTAAAATCGAGGGGTTTTGGATTAACGCCCGACAAATTGCCACGCGCTGCATCTGACCGCCGGAGAGGGTTTCCGCACGTTGCAGCGCGTGCGGCAGCATGTTGAGCCACTCCAGCAGCGCAATAGCTTTTGCGCGATCTTCGGCTGTAAAGACTTTGAACAACGACTTAAAGCTTGAGGTCTGGCTGAGCCTGCCCAGCAGTACGTTGGTCAGCACGTCGAGACGCGGTACCAGGCAAAAGTCCTGAAAAATCATCCCGCACTGGCTGCGCCACTGGCTCAGCTCACGGCCTTTAAGGCGGGAAACGTCGCGCGGTAGACCGACATCGGGGAAACTCAGGATCTCACCGGATGTCGCGCTATGCGTTCCGTTGAGCACATGCAACAGGGTGGATTTACCGGCGCCGGAGCGGCCAATCACGCCGACCATCTCACCGCTGTGCAGGTCAAAGCTGATGTCCTGCAACACGGTCTGATGGCTGTTGTAGGATTTGCTTACGTTTTTGACGCTCAGCACTTTATGCAGCGGGGCGCTGTGCAAGTGGTGCGACGAGGGCGCCAGGGTTTCCGGGTATTCTGCCAGTGCGCTGTTCATGTGTCATCCAGATTTTTCATGAGAATGCCCAACATTACGGGGATTGCGTGTGATCGTTTTATGATGAAACAGAGAACAAATAATGAACGGGATGAAAAAACGTCCTGGCGTAAGGCTATTGAAAAAGGATAAAAACGATAAGGTCGTTATGGGCGAGGGGCGGACGCTATCATCAACTTCAGCTATTTTGATTTACGAAGTTGTGCTTACGGTTTACTCCCGGTAGAAGCAGGCAAGAAACATCAGTTGTTTTTCTTATCGCATCATGCATGAGTGGACAGCAATTTCGACTAAAGGAGGAATCAATGTCACATTCGTCATCAAGAAGAAAAGTTTTAGACATAGAAGGCCTTCTTGTGCACAGAGCCTCACACGCACGGAGTTGCGCTAACCACGTAGCGAACAGATTGGGAATCACCCGCAGCGAACTACTGATGAAGGTTGAGAAAGAGACAGGCGCAAGTCTGATTTCGCCGCTTACAGAAGATGAGTTAATGAAAGCGTTTAACTTTGGTAAGCTAAGCTATGTGCAGCAAATTGAATTATTCAAACGTTCTTATTTAGAGAAAAAGAATTACGCCAAACCTTTTTATGAAAAAACAGCAGCAAAAAAAACGAACGCACCCTCATGGGATCAACTCGACCAGAAAATAAAAGATGTCGTTGTCGATATTTTTTACCAGGGCATAAGACATCCAGCAAGCTTAATCGAGGCTGCAATTGCTGGCAGAACAGCGCTTATTAACTTCATCCGGGAAGATTCATCACTCATGCGTTATGAGCCTACAAGACACAGAATCAGGTATTTACAATGAAGAAAATAATGTTAGCGATTATTTTATTGGCTTTAGCTCCGTCAGCCTTCAGTGCTGAAAAAGCAGATATTATCGCCGGGCCAGAAACTGATACTTGTTGGCATAATAATGCTGACCGTGGAAAAGCTTCTGAATGCTTACACGCTCTTAGTGACAAAAGCAATAAAAGCATGGATGAGTTAATTGCCAAAACAGTTGGGCAAATAAAGGAGAACAATACTGGGCCCGTATATAAAAGCCAGGATCCTCAACTGACCATTGGTGATGTCTTCAGTAAGCTTTTCCTGGAGTCGCAAAATTCATGGAAAGAGTATCGCAAGAACTTCTGTTTAGGCGTTGGGTCGCAAATCGGTGAGGATACCTATGATTACTGGCCCTATATTTATCAGTGCCAAATCAACCTTAATAAGCGGCATACTGAAGAGATAAAAATGCTTCATGCCGATGAAGAGTGAGTGAGATTAGTAAGTGAGCGTAGTTGCCTGCTGACTGACTTTTGTAGTTCAGCAGGCGTAACCCTGTTAATGGATTGATTTGATGACATGATGTTTTCGTGCTGGTGGACGGGGTGATGGCGATGAGCATTGCGTTCTTTGCCAAAGGCTTCGGCAATATCGATTGGTGCATCCTCCGCGATCGTCACCGAAAGAGATCCTGGGCGTCTCCGGCTGAGTTTTCAACTTCTCTGGCAATACTGCCTGTATCGTCACGCCGCTGTGCATCGGCTACATCCCGGCCGTTAACCTCGCCATTCTTGACCCTGGTGCGATGGGTACCCTTAGCCGGGTCTCATTTCTGCCTGTCATTGTGTCCCTGAAACGTCTGCAAATCGACCCGCCGGACCGCCGAAAACGGCGCAACAGTATCCGGCTATAAGCGCAGCGGCGCGAAACGCACCATTCAGAATGTATAGATTTGTGCTCTTTTGCTGACACCACGTTGACAAACATTTGCCTGGTCAGTAATTTCATTTGTAATTATTGACCAGGCAAATAACATGAAAGACGTTACAGATACCCCTAATCCTAAGCTCCATCTCGGCTTACTGATTCATCTGGCGAACCAGTTTAAAGACCAGCTTATCAGCCACTTTTTTGCCGACACGGATATCACCGCTGCGCAATTTAAAGTCCTGATCAGCATTTACAAAGGTTTCAACAGCCCGCTTGAAGTCAGCAAAAATTTGTTGATGGATGCCGGGGCCATGAGCCGGATGCTCGAGCGGATGGTGAAGCGCGAACTGATCCTGCGCACTCCCAATCCGGAAGACAAACGTCAGGTTATCCTGGCGCTGACTGAGAAAGGGCAGAAAATTTGCGATCGCTTTCAGAACGAAGCGCTGTCTTCCATTCTTGGCTCGCTGACTGCCCGTCTGACCCCAGAAGAATCCCGCCTGCTGGTACAGCTATTGATCAAAATGCTGCCAGACGAGGCCACCAAACCCCATCGTTAAGTTGTCCTGAATAAGGTTACGATAAAGATGCAAAATTCATCTGCACAGTCATCTGCACAACCAGAACGCGCACCCAGCAAACGTAAGCGCAACTTCGCCATACTGCTGGTAATCCTGGTGCTTATTGCCGCCGGTTGCCTGGCATGGTACTTCCTGTATGCCCGTTATTACGAAACCACTGACGATGCCTACGTTAATGCCAACCTCGTGACACTGACCCCGCAAATTGCCGGAACGGTCACCCAGGTCGCCGTTGATGAAGGGGACTACGTCACCAAAGGCCAGCCGCTGGTATTGCTTGACCCCAGCGACACGCAAATTGCCCTGCAACAGGCGGAAGCCAACCTGGCCAGCACCGTGCGTCAGGTCCGTGGTCTGTACAGCACCGCAGACAACTACCGCGCTCAGGTGGCGGCGAAAAAAGTGGCCCTGCAAACCGCGCAGAACGACTTCGCACGTCGACAGAAGATTTTTGCCAGCGGGGCGATTGCGGCAGAAGATATGTCGCACTATCGCGATGCCGTGGCCACGGCGCAGAGTGATTTAGCGGCGGCGCAACAGGCGTTGAGTACCAACCTGGCGATGGTGGATGACACGGTCATCGACAGCCACCCGGAAATCAAAAGCGCGGTGGCAACCCTGCGCCAGCGCTATCTGGATAACGCCCGTAGCACCATTGTGGCGCCGGTCAGCGGTTTTGTGGCGAAACGCGCGGTCCAGTTGGGGATGCGCGTTGACTCCGGCACGACACTGATGTCGATCGTCCCGCTGGATCAGGTCTGGGTGGATGCCAACTTCAAAGAGAGCCAGATGAACACCATGCGTCTGGGACAAAAGGTAGTCCTGACCGCCGACCTGTACGGCGATAAAGTGGAATACCAGGGCACCATTGAGAGCTTAGGTATTGGTACTGGTAGCGCATTCTCGTTGCTGCCGGCCCAGAACGCCAGCGGCAACTGGATCAAAATCGTTCAGCGTCTGCCGGTGCGTATTACCCTCGACCCGCACGATATGGAGAAACATCCGCTGCGTGTCGGGCTGTCGATGTTTGCCAAAGTAGATATCCGCGACACCGAGGGCCATCTGCTGCCGCAAAAAACGGTCGCAGCACCGCGCTTTACCACCGATGTGTACCAAAACGCGCTGGATAAAGCCGATCAGATGGTGGCGAAAATCCTTCATGACAACAGTCAGTCCGTAGCGGCAAACAGCCGCTAAGAGGGGCGTTATGCAAGATAAGGCGGCCTTTACGCCACCCAGCCTGCTGCTCGCCACCATTGCGCTGTCGCTGGCGACCTTCATGCAGGTGCTGGATACCACCATCGCCAACGTGGCGTTGCCGACCATCGCCGGCAACCTTGGCGTGAGTTCGGACCAGGGCACCTGGGTTATCACCTCGTTTGCAGTCTGCAATGCCATCGCACTGCCGTTGACCGGGTGGTTTACCCGGCGCTTTGGGCAACTTAAGCTGTTTGTCGGATCGGTCACACTCTTTACTCTGACCTCGTTCCTGTGCGGCTTTGCCCATAGCATGACCGAGCTGATTATCTTCCGTGCGCTGCAGGGGTTTTTCGCCGGGCCCATGTTCCCGATGTGCCAGACGCTGCTGCTGGTTATCTTCCCGACCACCAAACGCAGCATGGCGCTGGCGCTGCTGTCGATGGTGACCGTGGTGGCGCCCATCGTCGGGCCGATTACCGGGGGCTGGATCACCGATAACTACTCCTGGCCGTGGATTTTCTACATCAACGTGCCGATCGGTATTTTTGCGGCCATCGTCGTGTGGACGCAGTTGCGCGAACGTGAGGAGACCACCACGCACGCCCCCATTGATTACATCGGCATTATGCTGCTGGTGCTGGGCGTGGGTCTGTTGCAGGTGGTGCTGGATAAAGGCAACGATCTCGACTGGTTCTCGTCGACAGAGATCATTGTTATGTCGGTGATCTCAGCTATTGCGCTGGTCTCCTTTGTGATTTGGGAGCTTGGCGAGCGCCATCCGATTGTGAACCTGCGGCTGTTTGCCGACCGCAACTTCGCCATCGGCACCACCACGCTGATGCTCGGCTACGCGGCGTTTTTTGCCATCAACATTATTCTGCCGCAGTGGCTGCAAACCCAGATGGGCTACACCGCGATCTGGGCGGGGCTGGCGGCGGCGCCGATGGGCTTCCTGCCGCTGCTGCTTACGCCTATCGTGGGGCGTTATGCCAACCGGGTCGATCTGCGGATTCTGGCGTCGCTGTCGTTCCTGACCATGGGGGTGTCGTGTCTGCTGCGTGCGCAGTTCAACACCAGCGTGGATTTTCGCACTATCGCCGAAGTGCAGATGTTTATGGGTATCGGTGTAGCGCTGTTCTTTATGCCGATCACCACGATTGTGCTGTCGAATCTGCACGGCAATGAAGTGGCGGAAGGCTCCGGTCTGGCGACGTTCTTCCGCGTGCTGGGAGGCTCTTTTGCCTCGTCACTGACGACCTGGCTGTGGTCGCGGCGAGAGGTATTTCACCATGCGAATCTGACCGAGAGTGTCTCGGTGTATCACCCGCCTGCCATGGATTACCTCAATAAGATGGGTGGCGTCACGCAGCAGCACCTTGCCGCGGTGGATAAAACCATCGAACAGCAGGCCTATATGATGTCGACCATCGACTATTTCTGGCTGTTGGGGTGGGGGTTTATGGTGCTGGTGGTGATTATCTGGTTTGCGAAACCGCCGTTTATTCGCGCCGGTGCGCCGGGGACAGCGCCAGCGGCGGGGCATTAATAAGAGTGAGAAGGGACGCTATATTAGCGAGAAGGAAAGGTTCCGTTCACGACACAGCCATTTTGGACGCAATGAAACCGGTAGCTAACAGCGATGGCTGCAGGGATTGTGCAGGGGGCCGCGGTGGCCCCCTTTACCCGTTCACGAGGCTGAGTATGACGGAGTTCGCATGAGTTTTCGTGAACGGAACCTGGTCCACTTAACTGACATGTACTGAATAATGCTATGCGTATCCCAGGCGCTACAGCATTCACTAAACGGGAACCAGGAATCACCGCCGGGCAAACATCATGCCCTGGCTTACCACTTTTATAGGATTTTCTATGGCACCACTGTTGTCCGGCAACGATGGCCGTTTACTGCAACATCGCTCATTCGTCTCGTTTTGGCTGGCGCGCACCAGCTCAAGCTTCGGCTTTCAGATGTTGTCTATCATCGTTGGCTGGCAAATCTATTCGCAAACCCACAGTGCCTTTTGGCTGGGCATGATAGGCCTGGTGCAATTTTTCCCTTCCGTTATTCTCGCACTGCCCGCCGGGCACATTGCCGACCAGTTTGATCGCCGTCGGGTCGTGATGTTTGGCCAGATACTGGAATGGGCGGCCATTGCGCTCCTCGCCTGGCTGACCTGGAAAGGGGATGCCAGCGTTGGGGTGATCTTGTCGCTGATTTTTATTATCTCTTCGGCGAAAACCCTTGAATCACCGGCGATGATCTCAATGCTACCTGCACTGGTGCCCACCTCGATTTTGCCGCGTGCTACGGCCGCCAACGCGGTATCCGGCCAGGCGGCGCAGATTGTCGGGCCTGCACTGGGCGGTTTCCTGTATGCGGCTGGTGCGGAGGTGGTTTATGCGGTGACGGCGGGGCTGTATCTGCTCTCGTTAATGCTGGTGCTGACGTTGCGCTATGAGCAGGCGCTGCCGCCGCGTACCCCGCCGACGCTTTCATCACTGTTTGCCGGTGTCGATTTTATCCGTAAGCGCCCGGATGTCTTAGGGGTTATCTCCCTCGATCTCTTTGCCGTCCTGCTGGGCGGGGCAACGGCGCTACTGCCGATTTTCGCTCACGATGTGCTGCACACCGGCCCCATTGGTCTGGGTGTGCTGCGTAGCGCCCCTGCCGTAGGGGCGTTGCTGATGGGCTTCTGGTTAAGCCATCGTGCGCTTAAGCGCAATGTCGGGATGATCATGTTTATGAGTGTGGCGGGGTTTGGTGTTGCCACGCTGGTTTTCGCGCTGTCAAGCTGGATGTGGCTGTCGCTGCTGGCGCTTTTTGCGCTGGGCGGCTGTGATATGGTCAGCATGGTCATTCGTGGCTCGCTGGTACAACTCGACACGCCGGATGAGATGCGCGGGCGCGTCAACGCGGTGAACTCCATTTTTATCAATACCTCAAATCAATTGGGTGAGTTCGAGTCCGGGATGCTTGCCGCCTGGCTTGGTGCCGTGCCTGCGGCGGCCATTGGCGGTATCGGTACGCTGGTGGTGGTGGCGCTATGGATGAAGTGGTTCCCTAATCTTCGTAAGCGCCAGCGGCTGGAAAGTGGGGCGTAGCAATAAGGCGCGGGCAATTCAATTGCAGATTGCCCGCGCATGACGAACGGCCTGTTGCTATCTTTTCCTGACGGGAGAACCGATCACACCGCGTTGCGCACAGGAGAAGCTCATGTCAGATGAAACGTTACCCACCCTGCGTTTTGCCATCAATTTAGGTAATGCTGTGTTGGCCTCGTTGACGCCTGATGGTCAGCCAGCAGGTATCACCGTTGAACTGGCAAAAGATATCGCCCGTCATCTGCATTGCCGCCCGGAATTCATCACTTATCCTGCCGCCGGGAAGGTGGTTGAGGACGCCGGCCAGGACGTCTGGGATATTGCCTTTTTGGCAATCGATCCCAAACGCGAGGATCGCCTGCGCTTTACGTCCCCGTATATCACCATTAAAGGGACCTTGCTGGTGCGCGAACAGAGTGACTGGCGAAGCGTTAGCGACATGGATAAGCCGGGTGTCGTCATCAATGTGGGTAAGAATGCGGCCTATGACCTCTGGCTATCACGCGAGTTACATCATGCAACGCTAAACCGCCTTTCATCCTCCCAGGCGGCGATTGATGCTTTTTTAGCGGGGGAAGGTGAGATGGCCGCCGGTATTCGCCAGCCGCTTGAGGCCGCAGCCCAAAACAATCCAGGCTTTCGCGTGTTGCCGGATGATTTCACCGAAATTCAACAGGCCATCTGCGTGGCAAAAGCCGATGATCGATATTTTGATGCCATAACAGAACGGCTCGCCCGGTTGGATGAAGAAAACACCTTGTCAGAAATGATTGCCGGACATATGCGCCAGTAGTCTTCAACCGGTGCAAACCCTCATAACTCCGGCTGTGACTGGGCGGCCTCGCGAAGGGCGCCCGGCGGGTGGCCGACAATGCGCTTAAAGGCCCGGCTGAATGCCGCGAGCGAACCATAGCCCAGTCGCAGCGCTACGGTTTCGATAGCCTGGTTTTCATGGCTAATGTACTGGATCGCCAGCCGCATACGTAGCTCGCTGAGATATTTTGCCGGGGTGCTACCGGTGGCAGAGAGGAAACGTTCAGCAAAGACAGAGCGGGATGTTCCTGCCTCTTTTGCCAGGTCCGCCACGCTCCAGTTAATGCCCGGCTGTTGATGCATGGCGTAAATCGCCCGGCTCAGCCGTGGGTCGCGCAGCACCTGCACCCAGCCGGTGGCTTTGCCGCAACCGGCTTCCACCCAACCGCGTACAATCAGCGCTGCGACCACATCCGCCAGCCGCGCCAGGATACCCGCAAACCCGACCTGACGGGTCATTGATTCGCGCTCCATGGCGGCAAGCAGGGGGTGAATTTCCGGCCAGGTTGACATCAGCTTACTGACCATCATCACTTCCGGCATCGCTTTAATCAGCGGCTGCATCCCGCCCAGTTCGAAATCCATACATCCGCTGAATATCACCACGTTTTCACTGCCTTTGCAGGGTTCGCAGGTGATTTGGCAGACCGAGCCGCAAATGGCTTCGCCGTGAAATGCGGAGACCGGCGTCGCCGTCGCGTTGTCATCCGAGAGCAGCGCATGAGCGTTGCCGTTGGGAATAAACAGCGCATCGCCGCTGTTGAGCGCAAAACAGGTACCGCTCTCCATCCGTAATACCGCCGGGCCACGGCTAACGAAATGAAACTGGGCTTTACCGGGCGCGGCGTCGAAGGCGAAACCGAACGGCGCGCTGGCCTCAAAGCGGCGGTATTTCACGCCAGAAAGGCGCATACCGCGCAGTAACTCGCTGATGAGATCGGGTGTCTGAACCGCCATCGCTACAACTCCGGACGAATTATCAATAATTGGAGATTATATGTCATAGATCGTCCGTGGGGAACTTCCTATGCTTTGCGATACAGGTCACATTTTATGACGGGAGAGAACAAATGAATGCAGATGTTGCGGTGAGAGAGGTGACTGCGCCCGTAAAGCCCGCCTGGCGAGCCGTCTATTCACTGGGGCTTGGGGTGTTTGGTTTGATTACCGCCGAGTTTTTACCCGCCAGTTTATTGACGCCCATGGCGGCGAGTCTGGGGGTAAGCGAAGGGATGGCCGGGCAGGCGGTAACCGCCACGGCACTGGTGGCACTGCTGAGTGGGCTGTTGATTGCCGCCGCCACGAAAAATATTGACCGTCGCTGGGTGCTGATTTTCTTTTCGGTATTGCAAATCATCTCCAGTCTGCTGGTGGCTTTTGCCCCCTCGCTGCATGTATTGCTGCTTGGGCGTCTGCTGTTAGGCGTGGCGATTGGCGGCTTCTGGGCGATGTCGACCGCCACCGCGCTAAGGCTGGTACCCATCGCCCAGGTGCCAAAAGCGCTGGCGATTATCTTTTCCAGCGTGTCGGTTGCAACAGTCGTCGCCGCACCGCTCGGCAGCTATCTGGGCAGCATTATTGGCTGGCGTAATGTCTTTCTTCTTTCAACCGCACCGAGCGCGCTGGCGCTGCTGTGGCAATTATGGGTGCTGCCATCCATGAAACCGGAACACAGTAGCAGCCTGAGCGCACTGTTTCGCGTACTGCGCCGACCGGGCATGGTGGGCGGGATGCTGGCGAGTATTCTGATTTTCAGCGGCCATTTTGCTTTCTTCACCTATCTGCGACCTTTTCTGGAGACAGTCGGGCAGGTGAGCGTGGAGAGCATTTCGTTGATCCTGTTGGGATTTGGGCTGGCAAACTTTGTCGGCACCTCCCTCGCCGGGCATCTGCTATCACGCAATTTACATCTGACCCTGGCGCTGGTGCCGTTTGGAATGGGGCTGATGGCGGTTGCGATGGTGTTGTTTGGGCATCTGGCGCTGCTGGATGGCTTGCTGGTTACCCTGTGGGGCTTTGCCTTTGGCATGGTGCCGGTAGGCTGGAGCACCTGGCTTGCGACGACCGTGCCGGATGAGGCGGAAAGCGCGGGCGGGCTGCTGGTGGCATCGGTGCAGCTTGCCATTGGCGCGGGCGCGGCAGGCGGTGGGGCAATATTCGACGTCAGTGGGGCAAGCGGTGTCTTCACCGGCAGCGGGTTACTGCTGCTGACGGCGATGTTCATTGTATTTATCGGCGTGCGGACAAAACCGGTCGCCGTATAAATACCTGGCAAAAGAGCGCGCTTTGTGCCGGATGAACAGCCCAAAGCGCTGAGTGAGACAGTGGCGACCTTTTCCATTAAGGATAAAGGGACGCTATTCAGGACGCCGTTTCTTCTGGCACGTTGGTGCCCATGCCTTCGGGCAGAAACGGCGCGATTTCAGCCAGTTCGTCCTCGCTCAGTTTGAACCCGGCAGCCCCCAGCAGACCGTCGACCTGTGCCGGGCGGCGTGCGCCGACAATCGCACCGGATATGGCAGGCTGTCTCAGCACCCAGGCAATCGCCACCGCCGCGGGTGTCAGCCCGTGGCGATCGCCAATCCGACGGAAGGTCTCCACCAACGCAAGGTTTTGGGTCAGCCGTGGCTCCCGAAAGTCCGGACTGCGGGTTTTGCGCCAGTCGTCATCGGGGAGGCGGGCGATGCGTTCACGCATCATCGCGCCGCTCAGCAGACCTGATTGCAGGGTGGAATAGGCGATGACGCCGACACCCGCTTGCTCACAGAAGGGCAGGATGTCGGATTCGATCTCGCGCATGAGTGCTGAATAAGGCGGCTGGAGTGAGGCAATCTCCGTAACGGCCTGGGCGCGCTTGAGTTGTGCGACGTTAAAATTGGAGACACCGATGGCGCGGATCTTTCCTTGCCGACGAGCCCTGTCCAGCACCGAGAGCGCCGCCTCAATGCCGTCATCCGGGCCGTCTGCCGGGAAGGCAGGCCAGTGGATCTGATACAGATCGATAGTTTCTGTCCGAAGGCGGCGCAGGCTTTCGTCAATCTCCCGAATCAACGAATCCGGTGCCAGGGAGTGCGAAATCTGCCGACTTATCGGATCCCAGACCAGGCTGCCTTTGGTGAAGACTAACGGACGGCGCGAAGCTGGCACCCGGCGCAGCAGTCTTCCGACAATTTCCTCGGCATGACCCAGACCGTAAACGGCGGCGGTGTCGATCCAGTTCACGCCGTGTTCCACGGCGTATTCCAGCGCGGACAGGCTTTCTTCGTCATCCTGCGCTCCCCAGCCAAATTCCCAGCCCGCCCCCGCGATGGCCCAGGTTCCCAGCCCGATAGGTGAGATAGTGAAATCGGCATTCCCCAGTTTTCTGTGCTGCATGGTTTAACTCCTCAATCAAGTAGACGGCGCCAGTGTGTCACGGTAGATAGCAGGCGATAAGCCATGTTATGTTTGATGAACTACTGAATAATTCTCATCAATATGACAATCGATCTGCATGAACTTGACGCCTTTGAAGCCGTGGCACGGCATCGCAGCTTCCGTAAAGCGGCCGCTGAGCGGGGTGTCTCTGCCTCGGCCCTGAGCCATGCCATGCGTGGACTTGAAGAGCGGCTGGGTGTGCGTCTGCTCCACCGCACCACCCGCAGCGTTACGCCCACCGAGGCAGGCCATCGCCTGCTGGCCCGGCTCGCTCCTGCTTTGCGTGATGTCGCCGATGCGCTCGCCGACGTGACGGCATTACAGGCGGTACCCGCAGGCACGCTGCGTCTGAATGTACCGCGTCCGGCGGCCTGGCTGGTGCTGGCCCCGATACTGGCGGGATTTGTGGCGAAGTATCCGTGCGTAAAAGTCGACGTTGTGACTGACGACGGCCTGGCTGATATCGTGGACAGTGGCTTTGACGCGGGTATCCGTTTTGGCGAAAGCCTGGCCGGAGATATGGTGGCTGTTCCTGTCGGTCTGCCGCAGCGCTTCGTCTGCGTTGCGTCGCCGTCTTACCTGAAATTGCGTGACGCGCCGAAAACGCCGGACGAACTGCTGGACCACGCCTGTGTTTGCCGCCGTTTCCCAAGTGGCCGCCATTATCACTGGGAATTTCTGGTCTCAGGAAAATCGCTGACCGTTGCTGTTGCTGGCCCATTGGTGTTCGACGACGATATGTTAATGATTCAGGCTGCACGCGACGGTGCAGGCATTGCTTACGTTTACGAGGCGATGGTGAGAGAAGAGGTAGCCGCGGGTCGGTTGGTGTCTCTACTGGATAGCTTCAGCGCGCCGCCGGGGCGATTTTTCCTCTACTACTCCGGGCGGCGGAATCTGCCGACCGCGTTGCGGGCCTTTGTCGATTTTATTCGCGCATAAATGCCATCGCTTTAAACGCCGGAGTACCAGAAAAATACCCACTGAGGGAGTGAGCTATGTCAGTTGAAAATCTATCCCGGATGGGGGTAGCCAGAGTGGCGCTTCTTGTGGATGAAGCGGGTTATCAGTTCATCGAGAAATGTCCTGTTGGTGAAGTGGAGTACCATTTTTATCAACAGGCGGCCAATGAACTCACCCACGCAGGCGTTGCCGTACCAAAACTGTTATCTGCCGATCCTGAGTTACGCAGGCTAAGACTGGAATATATCCCCCGTGAGGTTGACCAGGATGAAGTCTGCGCAGATGAAATACTCATTATGCTCGGAAACTTACATCGATACACCGCCAGTCCGCAGTGGCTTTACCACAACCATGCATGGTCAGACTCCGCGCTTGAGCACGCTCTTCTGCTCCTGGCATTACCCGACAAAAGTGCACGACAATTTCGGCACTTCCGGCAGTGTAGTGATGTTTTGTTTGGTTATCAGAATCTGATTTCTGGCGATAGCAATGCCGGTAATTGGGGAAGAAGAGCGAACGGTGATGTTGTGCTTTTCGACTGGGAAAGATTTGGAAGAGGAAGCCCGGCCATCGATCTGGCTCCCCTTATAAAAGGAATGGGAGCGAAACACGCCTTTACTGATCTTGCCGAACGCTATTGCCAGTTATCGGGTCAGCGTAATTCCACAGCGCTGGCGAGGGAAATGGCTATTGCTAAAGCATGGATCGTCACCGAAGTGATTACGCTGCTTTATGAGCGGAAAAAATCAACCTTTCCTTTGTATCTTAACTGGTACCAGGAACATCTTCCCGACTGGTTAGATAACATAGAGAAAATGCTTTGAATAAATACGGGCATTAAAAAGCCGTCTGCTGACGGCTCAGGTTCACTATTTTAGCTGTATTCAATAATAGTGAACCCTTCATCTGCACTCGGTGCTGTGAAATAACGCGTTATCATTTCAAACTCTTCATCTGTTGCCGCAAAATCGTGCGCGCCTTCGGCGTTACGGGCGCGTAAACGGGCTTTGCATATATCGTCAGAGACGTTGAGATAATGCAGGCAATTATTAGCACCCGACGCCGTAATGATATCCATCATCCATTCACGATTCGCCCGTGTATTTGCCGGAAAATCCAGAACGACCGATACACCAGCGTTCAGTAAGGATATCAGATGTGGCTTCATGGCATTTTTGAGCTTTGCTGCGCACTGCACATACGCCGCGACGGACTGTATTTCATCTTTATAGAGCGCAGCCAGCCACGTGTCCTCACTGATAATGATCGTGCCTGGCGATGCCCCCAATCTTGCAGTTAACGTGGATTTACCCGAAGCGATTTTTCCACATAAAAGGTGAAGAGTTGGTTTTACTGCTTTGACAGGTGTATCCGTATTCATGCTTTGCCTCACTGGATGATTACCGGTAAGGCCCGCCTTACCGGCGGGAAAATGACGAGCGTTATCCCACCTGACAGATGCAGGTGATAATAATTAACGCATAAGAAGATACTGAACAGATTTTTATCATCAGATGAAGCTAGCAGGGGGAGGGTGAAAAGTCATCTGTTTTGAGAAAGGCTTACTGAGGTCTTCTTTGGTCCGGGCCTTTCCGGGAATCATTTTTATATATAATGAGCAGGTCTGAATCCCCGATATTAAGAGAATATCCTCATACGCAAGGCAACGAAGATGAAATCCGAAAGTGCGTTAGTTTTAGAAGAGCTCAGGTCCAAATTGCGCCCCGCATCGGTGGCTCAGGTCGGTGGTTTTCGCCCCAGTGTAGATCCTCTTACCTCCTGGTTTTTAAAAGGAGTATCGCTTGCAGGCGAAGGGCTGCCTGTCTGGAGAGGGAAACCGATGTTTCCGCTTCTTCAGATTCGTATCGATGAGCTTCCTGTTATTCCTGAACAACTCGAGAATGTCGCTCTTCTGGTTCTCTTTCATAATATGGAAAGCCATCCTTTTGACCAACCCCATGGTGAAGGCTGGCTAATTCGTGAATATGCCACGCTTGATGGGCTTGAATTATTACCTGAACTGGCCACGCCGTATCGCGCGTTTCCTGTGCGATGGTTAAGTGTCAATGATGATGCGCCGGGCTGGGAGGATGCCTGGGATATTCTTGATCTTTCTGCCGTAAACGATGATGAACCAGCCAGTGACAGTTTCTTTGAGGACTTTAGCCGCTACGGGGGAACCAAAGTTGGCGGATACCCTGCGGAAATACAACATGGCGTCGGGCTTGAGGATTTCGTCTTTCAGGTGGGGTCTGAAGAAAAAGTTAACTGGATGTGGGCGGACAACGGCATTGGCTATTTTCACAAATCACCAGACGGCGTCTGGCGATTTTCATGTCAGTTCTACTGATAAATTGACCTGTTTCCTCTGGTTATGACTGATGCGCAGGAATGCGGGCAATCACCTTAATTTCAAAATCGAATCCTGCAAGCCAGTTGACGCCAACAGCAGTCCAGTTTGGATAAGGGGGATGCGGAAAAACAGACTGCTTAACCTGCATAATAGCGGGAAATTGATTCTCGGGATCGGTATGAAAGGTCGTGACATCAATCAAATCATCAAAGGTACATCCAGCAGCATCAAGAACCGCTTTCAGGTTATCGAAGGCAAGTCGGACCTGAGCGGCAAAATCGGGTTCCGGCGTGCCATCTGGCCGGCTTCCGACCTGACCAGAAACAAACAGCAAGTCGCCAGAACGGATCGCGGCGGAATAACCGTGTTCATTATAGAGAGCATGGCGATGAGCAGGAAAAACAGGTTCACGTTGAATCATAGGGTTTCCTCTTTTCAAATAGATAGCGCAGATGAAGCAATACAGGATGGAATGATTTAACATACGTGATGTATGTGTAATAATTATCACATACATCACGTATGTCAAGTGAGATACGCGATGTATGTCAAAAAGGAGAGGGTATGGCTGTTAACCGCCGAATCGAGGCGATGGAAGAAAATCGCGCAAAAATGATTTCAGCCGCGCGTAAGGCCTTTGCAGAAAAAGGCTTTGCTAATGCATCAATGGATGAATTAACCGCAAGTGTGGGTCTGACGCGCGGTGCGCTTTATCACACCTTTGGCGATAAAAAGGGGTTACTTGCCGCGGTCGTCACCCAGATAGATAGCGAAATGGCTCAGCGCGCAAAAGCCGCTGCCGCAACAGCCAGCGATGACTGGGAGAGATTGCTGGCCGAAGGCATTGCCTACATTCAGATGGCGCTGGACCCCGAAGTGAGGCGCATTGTCCTGCTTGACGGCCCGGCTTTCCTGGGCGATCCCGCTCAATGGCCCAGCCAGAATAGCTGCCTTGAATCCACCCGACAAACCCTGACAAGCATGATTGAACGCAAGGTCGTCAAAGAGATGGATGCAACGGCCGCTGCGCATCTGTTGAACGGAGCGGCGCTCAATGCTGCACTGTTGATAGCCGCGAGCGACGCTCCGCAAAAGAGACTGCCAGACGTTATTAAGGTGTTTACGCTGCTTGCCAGCGGGTTACGTCATCATTCAGGCGAATCGCACTAAGATCGCTGCGGGATGCGGCTGGCCGGATCTGAGGGGAGACCAGAGGCGCGCCGGATAAGCCGGATACTTAATCCGGCGCCTGCCGCCAGACATACCGCCATCGCCAGAAGCGCCACGATAAAGGCATGCGTGATATTGGCTCCGCTTTTATCGGTGCCCAGCATGCTGTAAAAAATGCCGCCAATGACCGCGACGCTCAGCGCAGTGCTGATTTGTAATGTCGAGCTGGTCACTCCGGCAATCATTCCTGAAAATGCCGGGGCAACACGGCCAGTCACCATCCGCACCAGCGTTGGCATTGCCAGCCCCTGGCCAAGACCAGTAACAAAAAGGAGTACTGCAAGCGGTAGCATCGCGGGAGAGTTGCCCGTCAGCGTACTGGCAATCAGCCAGGCGAGGCCTGCTAAGCCTGATGTTTCGCATCCCATCCCGATTGTACTCAGGTAATTTCCGACAAAACGCCTCAGGTAAGGCGTCAGCAAGGGGCCAGTCAGAAATCCGACGCCGAATGGCAGGAAAAGCAGGCCTGCGGCCAGGGCATTTAAATGCAAGGCGCCTTGCAGATAAACAGAAAACAAAAGAAAGAAGGCGCCGATGGAATAAAACAGCAAAACGATCGCCAGTCCCTGGCCCAGCCCCGGCGCGCCTAACACCGCCGGATCAAGCAGCGGCGAGCCACCATTTTGCTTAAGATGACGTTCATAACGCCATAACAGAGAGGCCAGCAGCGGGACCGCAAGAAATAACAGCCACGTCCACCAGGGCCATCCCGCCTCACGGCCTTCGGTCGACGGTATAATCAACGCGCTCAGGGTGACTGTTGCCAGCAACATGCCGACGGGATCCAGTCGCTGTACAGATTGCGCCCGTGTTTCTTTCAGCAATGGCAGGCCAAAGAGAATAACCAGCAGCGCCACCGGCAGGTTAACGAGAAAAATAGTTCGCCATCCCAGATGAAACAGGTCCGCAGAAATCAATAGGCCACCCAAAACCTGTCCGATAACGGAGGCCAGGCCAAACACTGCGCCATAGATACTCAGCGCTAACGGCTTCTCCGCTTCAGGGAAAATAGCCTGCACGGAAGCCAGCGCCTGAGGCGCCATAATGGCGGCCGTGGCGCCCTGTAACATGCGCCCGGTAATCAATACCCACGGTGACCAGGCTAAACCGCACAGTACCGATGCCGCAGCAAAACCGATAAGCCCAAGAAAAAACATCTTCCCACGACCATAAATATCACCCAGCCGACCGCCGGTAATTAATGTCACCGCATAGACGGCGGCATAGGATGAAATGACCAGTTGTTCAGCGGAAGAGGAGGCGCCCAGCTCGCTTTGTATGGCAGGCAGCGCAACATTGACGATAAAAAAATCGAGCGGCGGCAAAAATGCGCCGACCAGTAAAATGACAAACATAGCCCAGCGACGCGGCTCGGCTTGCGTGATGGAATGTGTCGACATAGGACACTCATCTGCTAACGGTTCAGTCCCGATGCCGCTGGAGCCACCGGTCGCGATGGCAACGTTGTCTTGTAATTTGTTCATGCCGTAAGCCTCCTGAAATCGCCGCCCAGGGCGGTTTATTGAGGAGGCTATGGTGAGATTTACATAATTGTTTTGGAACTGACACTTTTGTATATTCGATGTTCATTTTTGAACGGTGAGACAATGGCATGGAATGGGGTGATGTCCGGGTGTTTCTTGCAGTCATCCGTAAGGGGTCTTTTGGGGAGGCTGCACGCAGCCTTGGCGTGAGCCATCCAACGGTGGGGCGCAGGATAAAGGCGCTTGAGGATGAGGCGCAGCAAGCGCTATTTCGTCGGACAAATGAAGGTCTGGTACTGACGGACGCTGGCGACAGGGTCATGACGCTGGCAGAAGCGATGGAAGATTCTGCGCTGGCGATGGAACGGCGCCTGGCAGGGAATCACGAACGTCTTGAGGGGATATTGCGAATCTCATCAGCAGAGTGGTTTGCTAACTATGTTCTGGCGCCTGTTCTGGTCGAACTGACGCGCCGCCATCCGGCCATTGTCCCGGAAATTATCGCAAGCTACCGCTTACTTAATCTCTCGCGTCGTGATGCTGACATCGCCTTTCGCATCGTTCCCTTTACCGAACCGGATATTGTCCAGCGCCGCCTGATGAGTATGCCCTATGCGCTGTATGGAACGCCGGAAACCGCGTATATCGCGCAACATGATCCGGCCGCAGTGGGGCTTATCCTTATGAATACGGCACAATCCCACTTTTCCGACGTGGCCTGGCTGCTCGACAGGTTCCCTCAGTCCCGGCGAGTGTTCACCAGTACCAGCAGGGCCGTTCAGGCGCAGATGTGCCAGCGTGGAATGGGGATTGCCGTATTGCCACGACCTATTGGCGATGCCATACCTGGATTACAGTCGATTCATATGCCGGAGCCGCCGCCGTCCAAAGATATATGGGTTGGGTATCACTATGACCTTCGGCATATGGATCGCCTGCGGGTAATGTTGGATATCGCCGATGCAATGCTTGCGGATCCCGCGACGACCGCAACCTGAGTCTGTTTTGGCTCTATGCTGCTGCCGGAATAGTGGTGGCTTGGTATTACGAGCAGGGTTGCCACAATACTGGTTGAGCAGCCTGCAGAACCCCTAAAATATCTGGCCTCATTGCGATTATCGATCCTGCAAATCTGGCATCAAAAAAGATCCTGACGAGAAGAGTTTTATTACACGTGAGTTCAGAGGCTTTGACGGTCTGCCCGGTGAAATTCGGCAACGGGCAGTGTAAAAACAGGCCTGCATATAACGCGAGATGTTCGCTCATAGCGGGCCTTTTGCTCAGTCGGTTTGTCCGCTTTGGGCCTGGCGCGGACGTTTCACACTTCTGCTTATGTGGCCAAAATAGGTATGCCACTACAGGGCATCTCCATCTCTGCCATGATGCAATTATGGCGAATTGTGTTTATATATACTTTTTTCATCGGCTGGATTTCCGCCGCATACACTCTTTCGGATGATGACGAAACACCATGAATCTTCGTGAAAACATTGTGAGTCAGTTCAGCCTGCTTTCGCCTGAACTCCAGCGCGCGGCGGAATTTTCCCTGCAAAACGCCAACCAATTAGTGGTGCAATCCATGCGCGCCTTCGCCGCAGAAGCCAGGGTTAAACCTGCCACGCTATTACGGCTGGCGCAGCGTCTGGGCTATAACGGTTGGGGGGAATTGAAAAGCGCCTTTATCGACGATCTCGGCTTACGAAATGATACATATGTATCTAAGGCGGAAAAGTTAATCGCGAAAGGAACGCAACCCGCGCTGTACGAAGAGGTATTCCTCGCGCATCAGGCCAATCTGGCCTTCACCCAGGCTGAGAATCAGCACTCCATGCAGCAAGCCGTTACGCTGCTGGATGAGGCGAAGCAGGTCTATATTTGCGGTTTCCGCGCCAGCTTTCCCATCGCCTGGTCGTTGTTTTATGTCTATCGATTGTTCAATCGCCACGTGTCGCTGATTGATGGGCTGGCCAGTAATATCGAAGTATTTACCCGCGAGATCACGGCAGAAGACTGCCTGTTATTGACCAGCTTTGCGCCATATTCCCGCGAATCCCTCGACGTTCTCAATGCGGCCAGGCAGGCCGGGGCGCGGATTATCGCCATCACCGATTCGCCGGTTTCGCCGCTGGCGCAGGCTGCGGATTGCACGTTGCTGTTCTCCCTCAGTAGCCCATCGTTTTTCCCTTCGGTGGTTTCCGGTATGGGCGTCGCCGAGTGTTTGCTGGCGATGCTGGTTGCCCGCCACGGCCGTGAGGCGGTGAGTAAAATTGAGAGCGCCGAACGTTATCTGCAAAGCTCCGGGGCGTATGTGATGCCCGGTAAATCCTGATAAATGATTCATTTGCTTCCATCATAAGAAAATGAAATGCATTTGAATCATTATTGCGTTGACGAGATCCAAATAGATCCTGCAAGATGCTTTCAACTTACCCGAAAGCGATTTCTAAAGCAGGAAGAAAAGCATGAGTCAAATCATTCACCGCAGCCTCCGTACCACGCCAGCCGTGGCGGTCAGTGCGCACGGGGCTTACATCACGGATGCCAGTGGTAAACGCTATCTGGATGCTTGCGGCGGTGCGGCGGTTTCTTGTCTCGGTCACGCCCACCCGGATGTGCTGGCGGCGATGCACCGGCAGATTGATCAACTGGCCTATGCCCACACCAGTTTTTTCACCAGCGATACGGTGGAACAACTGGCAGAACAACTCGTTCGCACCGCGCCCGGGTCTCTGAACTACGCCTATTTTGTCTCCGGCGGATCGGAAGCGGTTGAAACGGCGCTGAAGCTGGCGCGCCAGTATTTCGTTGAGATTGGGCAGCCGGAGCGCACGCTGTTTATTGCCCGTAAACAAAGCTACCACGGAAATACGCTGGGGGCGCTGGCCGTCGGCGGTAACGAGTGGCGTCGCCGCCAGTTCGCGCCGCTGTTGATGGATGTGGTGCGCGTATCGGCCTGTAACGAATACCGCGACCGTGCGGCGGGTGAAAGCCAGCAGCAATATACTGAACGCCTGCTTGGCGAACTCGAAGCGGCAATTCTGCAAGCCGGGCCGGAAAAAATTATCGGTTTTTGCGCCGAAACGGTAGTGGGAGCAACCACCGGCGCAACGCCACCTACGCCGGGTTATCTGCAAGGCGTTCGTCGGTTGTGTGATAAATACGGCATTTTGTATATCGCCGATGAGGTGATGTGCGGCATGGGGCGTACTGGCTCGCTGCACGCTTTTGAGCAGGATGGCGTTGTTCCTGATATTGTGACCATCGCAAAAGGTTTAGGTGGGGGATACCAGCCCATTGGCGCAGTGCTGGTCAGTGAGAAAATCGTTGCCGCGCTGCAGGCCGGTAGCGGAATGTTCCAGCATGGTCACACCTATATCTGCCACCCGACAGCGGCAGCGGCTGCGCTGGCAGTGCAACAGGTTATCGAGCGGGATCATTTGCTGGAGCAGGTGCAGCAGCAGGGCACGTATTTGCAGCAGGCGCTGCATGATGTTCTGGGCGAGTTACCGTATGTCGGTGATACCCGCGGTCGCGGCTTGTTCGCCGGGGTGGAACTGGTACGCGATAAAGCGCGTAAAACGCCATTCGATCCGGCGCTGAAACTGCATGCTGCCATCAAAGCGCAGTGCATGGCACACGGGCTGCTGGTCTATCCGATGGGCGGAACTATTGATGGTCAACAGGGCGATCATATCCTGATCGCACCACCGTTTATTGTCAGCCGTTCAGAGCTCGATTTCATTGTTGATACCCTGCACAAGGTTATCAGCGAAGAGACGCACAAACTGGCGAGTCATCCGCTATGAATCGTTTACCTGCCTTGTCGGAACCGCAGTGGAGCGATGAACAACGCCAACTTGCGGAGGAGATCATCAACGGCCCGCGCGGCGCACTACTGCCGCCGTTTGAACCGTTGTTGCGCAGCCCGGAACTGATGGCGCATGCGCAGCGGATGGGGGAGTATCTGCGCTACCGTAGCGCGATTGGGCAGCGATTATCAGAACTGGCAATCCTCCTTACCGCGCGTCATTGGTCGCAACCGGTTGAATGGGCTATTCATGCGCCAATCGCCAGGGAGAAAGGGATCGCGGCACAGGCTGTGCAGGCCATTAATGAACAGCGTCTACCGGAGGCGCTGGCGGCTGATGAATGGGTGGTTTACCACTTTTGCCAGCAGTTGCATCAGCATAAAAAAGTCAGTGACGACATCTGGCAACAGGCCATCGACCTGTGGGGGGAAAAGGGCGTTGTCGATTTGATTGGTATCAACGGTTATTACACCTTTCTTTCAATGATCATGAACGGCGCGCAGACGCCTGTACCCGACACCAGGGATTTTATTATTCCCGCATAAATAATTCGCACGCATTTATTTTTATATCGCGTGCGAATGTAAGGATACAGTTTTTATTCTCAACGACAATATCATTTTTATGGTGTTGCGCGAAAACTCCTGTTTGCTGTCTTAATTACGCTGAGGGTTATTATGTCTGTATTATTGAAAAAATTAAAGATTACACTGGCACTGGTAGCCTGTTCGGCAAGTTTTGCCGCTATGGCACAAGATAAACTATTAGTGGGCGTGGATACGGCGTTCGTTCCCTTTGAATTTAAGCAAGGTGATAAATATGTCGGTTTTGATATCGATTTATGGGATGCCATTGCGAAGAAAATGAATGTCAGCTACGAATTACGTCCTATGGATTTTGGCGGCTTAATTCCGGGGCTGCAATCGCGCAATCTGGATGTGGCAATGGCCGGGATCACCATTACCGATGCCCGCAAACAGGTTGTGGATTTCAGCCAGGGTTACTACGATGCGGACCTCTTAATAGCGGTGAAGAGCGGCGATAATTCCATCACCAAATTCAGCGATCTGGCCGGTAAAAAAGTGGGGCTGAAGCAGGGCACCGCAGCCGCAAGTTTTATGAAATCCAAATATAAAGCTAACTATGTCGAATTCCCTAATATCGATAACGCCTATCTCGACTTGCAGGCAGGCAACCTGGATGCGGTAGTTCACGACTCCCCGAACGTGCTGTACTACGTGAAAACAGCCGGTGGTGGCAAGGTGAAATCGACCGGGGAAACGGACAGCGTTCTACCGCAGCAATATGGTTTTGCAATGCAGAAAAACAGCAGCCTGACACCGAAAGTCGATGCCGCGATACAGGCATTACGTGCGGATGGCACCTATGGCAAAATTTATTTCAAATGGTTTAACAAACAACCTAAATAATCCCCGTCAGGCCGGGTAATACCGGCCTGAACCGAGAGTGAATTGACCGCATTATGAATTTCGAAACGAAATATATATGGGAATCACTGCCGCTGTTATTACAGGGGCTGCAACTGACAATATTGATCTCAATGGTTGGTTTAGCGGGCGGTTTTATTATTGGTCTGCTGACCGGAACCTGTCGCGCTCTGGGTGGCGGTATTGCGAAAACATTATCATTAATTTTCGTTGAGCTGATTCGCGGCACACCAATTATGGTTCAGGTGATGTTTATCTATTTTGCCTTGCCAATGGTACTGCCTGTTCGCATCGATCCAATTACGGCTGCGATTGTCACCATTATTATTAATTCCGGCGCGTATATTGCGGAAATCACGCGCGGCGCGATTTTGTCCATCAATAAAGGGTTTAAAGAAGCCAGTCTGGCGATGGGGTTATCGCAGCGCGCCACACTGTGGTACGTGATTATGCCGCTGGCTTTGCGTCGCATGATCCCGGCGCTGGGCAACCAGTGGATCATCAGCATCAAAGATACCTCGTTGTTTATTGTTATCGGCGTCGCGGAATTAACGCGTCAAGGCCAGGAGATCATCGCCGGGAACTTCCGTGCCCTTGAAGTCTGGACAGCCGTAGCGCTGATCTACCTTGCCGTCACCCTGTGCCTGAGCTTCCTGCTGAAGCGACTGGAGAAAAGGATCCATATTTTATGAGCATGGTTGAATTTAGCGCGGTCGCAAAACATTTCGGTACCACGCAGGTGCTGCACGATATCAATCTGAAAATTGATGCCGGTGAAGTGGTCGTGATTATCGGTCCTTCCGGTTCGGGCAAATCGACGCTGCTGCGTTGCATCAATAAACTGGAAGAGATCTCCTCTGGCACCTTGCTGGTCGCCGGGATGCACCTGACCGATCCCCACGTCAACGAGTGCGATATCCGCCGCGAAGCGGGGATGGTGTTTCAGCAATTTCACCTGTTTCCTCATCTGACGGCGCTGGAAAATGTGATGTTTGGGCCTATCCGCGTGCGTAAAATGAGTAAAGCAGCAGCCCGCGAACAGGCACTGGCACTGCTGGAGCGTGTTGGACTGCGCGAGCGTGCCGATCACTATCCTTCCGAGCTTTCTGGCGGTCAGCAGCAACGTGTGGCTATTGCCCGTGCGCTGGCGGTAAAACCGAAAATGATGTTGTTTGATGAGCCAACCTCTGCGCTCGATCCGGAGTTGCGCCATGAAGTATTGAAAGTGATGCGTTCACTCGCGGATGAGGGGATGACAATGGTTATTGTGACGCACGAAATTGGCTTTGCACGCGATGTGGCGTCGCGGTTGATTTTTATTGATGGTGGAACCGTTGCTGAAGACGGCCCGCCTGATATCCTGCTGAATGCCAGTAGCAATCCGCGCCTGAAAGAATTTTTACAGCACGTTTCCTGAACAGAAGTGAATTCATCGCATGAAAAAAATCGACATCAGTGGTTCCTCGTTTGAGATTGGCCTGCGTCTTGGCGAGTTTGGCCGTGAAGCCTGGCATCAGAAACTGACGCTCACGTCGCTGTGGCAAACGGTGATGACCATGCAGTCATCCGCTCAGACCCAGGTAATGCGTGCTGCGGTGCAGGAACATTACCCGCAAATCTGGCAGGAGCTGGAAGGGTTGGCGCAGGGGCTGGAGGCCACCATTGAACAGGTCTTTGCCTGGAACTGCCGTGGCGACCTGGTGCGCTCGACGTCGGATGGCTGTACAACGGTTGCCGGGATAAACGCCGCTGGCGAGCGGATTATTGCGCATAACGAAGATGGTTTTCCCCAGTTACGTGATGACTGTTTGCTGGTCACCATTAATCCGGAGTGTGGTCTGAGTTTTACCAGTTTTGCCTATCCGGGTTCGATTTGCGGCCACACCTTTGCGGTGAATGAAAAAGGGATCGTTAACACGGTTAATAACATCCGTGCAGTGCATCGCCCGCAGGGATTGCCGCGCCAGATCCTGGCCCGTGCCTCGCTGAATGCAAACACCCTCGACGAAGCCATCGCCATTCTAACCGGGCAGCCGCGCGCCGGGGCATTTCATCATATGCTGGGGCAGATGGGCGATACGCGGCTGTTCAGTGTCGAGGCCACAGGCCGAGGCTGTTCTGTTATGCCACTGACAACAGCGGACGGACATGCCAACCATCTTGTGCATGCTGCTCTTGCTCACGTTGAGCAGGTAGTAACGGACAGCTCTGCGTCGCGTCAGCTACGTCTGGTGCAGTGGCTGGAGAATCACCACCCGTTCGACGCCACAGCGGCAAAAGGCATTCTCTCTGATAAACATGATGCCGTGTTGCCTATTTACCGGCTGGCTGCCGATGATCCGGATGATGAGAACACCCTCGCCACGGCAGTTTTCACCCTCGATGCAAATCATGTCAGGTGGCAAATTTTCGGTATTAATCGCGACGCTGCCGAATCGCAGGGTGAAGTGCGCTAATGTGATAGCTTGTAATTTCTGTGCTGGTTTATCTTCCTCCGATAACCAGCTAGATTGTGACCTGCTCCCCTATTGAATAAGGCACCTCAATGTTAGTCATGTAGTTGTTGGCGTTGCGAACTTCCTCTCTTCGCGCTTAGCAGACCTCCCCCCCATACAGGCCTGTCTACTTAGTGCTAGTCCTGATATACCGGTGAATAAACAGGGAGCAGGGCGTCGGAGGTTAGAAAAAGTTAGTTCAACGGTTTGACTGAAAAATTTCGCTTAAACATTCGTTACCTGAGCGACATCAGGGAGCTTTCAGTAAGAACCGTGCTGCTGATGACGGATTTGAGCGCAGCTTAAGCGAAGGGGCGGTAGAATAAAAATGAACATGCTGATTTCGCCTGCCAGGGATAGCTGTTTCGTGCCAGAAAAGAGCATATGTAAAAAACGGGTTCTGGCCCCATCAATTTTAAAAGTGCATTCATATTGATACAATGCCAATAATGCTCTTCATGCAAATAGAGGAATGCGATATTTACTTTGGCTGCTAATGGTTTTATGAGGTAATAAATGGATTTGTTATTGGAAAAGTTTTCTGAAATACATTTTGCGGATTATTTAAAACTTGTCAGTAATATCGATGTTATGGCGATGATCACAGAACGTGCCATTCCCTGTGATGAGGCCTCTCGTGATTTTAAACTCATACTCGACGAGAATGCCCGCCATTCAGATTTGGGCTATTACCGAATCACGGATGATAAGCAGGGTAATTTTATCGGCCTCGCCAAACTGGCATCTGTGGCTGACCAACCGAAGACCGCCGAACTGGGCTATATGCTGCTACCGGAATATTGGGGGCTTGGTATTGCGAGCAAAGTTGCCACAATACTGGTCGAGCAGGCCTGCAGAAACCCTGAAATCTCTACACTCATTGCGATTATCGATCCTGCAAATCTGGCATCAAAAAAGATCCTGACGAACAAGAATTTTATCACGCGTGAATTCAGAGATTTTGACGGTCTGCCCGGCGAAATTCTGCAACGGGCCGTGTAATAAACAGGTCTGTATATCATGCAATATCTCTGCTTCGAACCCGAAGCGGAAATGGCTATTCAGACTGTGTTGGCTTATTACATTGAACAGCCGCCCACGCCCGTCTGCACGCATGTAAACTTAACGTATTAGACCCACCCGCAAAATCAGGATCTGCGGACTGCACGGGATCATCTTCTCATCCGCAGACGGCGCAAATTTCATAAGTGCCTCTCTCATCGAGCGTTCTCTTACCGCAGCATAAACAGGGAGGGTGTTTATTTTTTTTCAATTTTCCACTGTCCCGGGTTTTTGAGATTTACCCATCCGCTTTCCCTAATTGCCAGCTCCATACAAAAAATATCGGGCGCATCAGTTATTGTGTGACTCTGAATAGCGCGACAAGTCATCACTCATCTCTTGTAACTCGTTGATCAATCTTGCAACATGGAAACCATCGCAGACGGCATGATGTACCTGGACGGCGAGGGGTAACAAGACTTTGTCACCCTGTGCGTAGTATTTACCAAGGGTAAACATGGGGGCAAAAAAGTTCTGCATATGGGCAACATTGATATTAAAACCAGTAAAACTTACCCAGGGATTAGCCGATACAAAAAATATATTTTCCCGCGACTCTTCTTTAGGCAGATAGGAAAGGTTATTGCGATAGCGCGCCACGTCTTCTGAAAAAACGTTCTGGAAGTGGTGAATATTACCGTCGTAGTGACTCCATAATGACGAAAAGGTCTCCGTTTCATCATGGAAAATCGTATAGGCTGGATGGCTGTCATTCCATACGACAAGCTCGTTGTTCTTGATGGCCATACGAAATTCCGCATGCCTGTTCACTATTTTTGCAAGGAGGAAAATCATCGTAGGGTAAAATTTCCAGCCGACCTCCTTAATATGTTTTTGCAGCGCGGTAATATCGATTTGCACAGTTTGGCTAAATGTACACTGCGCGAAGCTCTGGAATGCGTCGAAATGTTCTTTCCTTGCCCAGCGCGATAAGTCGACAACGGTATATTCCGGGGTTATATTTTTCATTTTTAACCTTTGATTATCCATTATATTTTAGTGGGTAGCCTAAGATTTTTTCATAAACTAATCAAGCTTACGGGGCCATAGGCCATTTCGCACGGGCAGGGCGTTTTTGTACTCGTGTTACCCTTCACCCAACGCTAAAAACGCAATCACCCTAAAGAATCTTCACGGTTAGCCGTTAACTCATCCTGGAATGAAGCAAGTTCGTTAAGAGCGAACACACTAAAAAGGATGAATAATGACGGAGACCCCTTTCAAATGGACCTGCTTAACCTGTGATAAGGATATCGCGCAACACCTTGAATATTGTGCTGAATGTGAGGAAAAACGGTACAGAAAAATCGGTGGCCTGTTGTTCCTGCCACTCCTCAATATTTTGCTCATGGCCTACGATTATTTCACGTCTCTGATAGTGACATTAAAACTGGGTACGAACATGCTCGGTCGTATTCCTGTTTACCAGACATCCTATCTTTTTACTGCCGCAGGGATTAACCTGATTTTACTGCTCCTGGTTATCTATGTTACGTCTCTTTTTGTGCGTAAAAAGAGAGCGTTACCTCTGGCGTTTAGCGTGCTACTGGTTGCCAGTATCGCGATCATGATGATTGACCGGGCCATCACTTCATACTTATTCGCGCCTCTTGCGCTGAATTTCGACATGATTATGCCTATTGTCAGATACATAATTTTCGCCTGCATATGGATACCGTACTTCCGTTTTTCGGTTCGGGTTAAAAAGACGTTCATTTGGTAATATCATATATGCCCCCGTTCCTGGCGCGTATTGGTTGCATGAAGTGATCGTTTCCATTTGCAAATAAATCAGGTCAGGCATGAAAAGGCTCTGGCCTGTATCGATCACGCTTGAGGATTTTTTTGATTCTTACCAGATAATGTCGTTATCTGGCATTGAATGACATCTCTGTCATACGTGGAAACTCTTTTTTACGGGCCAGGTCACGCGTTGATTGCTTCAAAAAAAAGACTGTATTTGTTATATTATTGCTCATTGGTTATTCACCTCTGCGGTGCCAAAAAGAACAAGATTCACCGCGACCCAGGACAATAAAATGTTAGATTACCGCTTCCCGACAGCTTTGCAGATGGTTCTCAGCGTAGCGATGGCGGAGCAATTGGGTGAACGTTCGACGAGTGCGATTCTGGCCTACGGTCTGGAAGCAAACCCGAGCTTTATCCGTAAATTAATGGTGCCTCTCACGCGTGATGGGATTATCGTCTCTACGCTTGGCCGCAATGGCTCTATTCATCTTGGTCGTCCGCCCGAAGAGATCACCCTGCGCGATATCTACCTTTCGGTCATCGAAGATAAAAAGCTATGGGCGTCGCGCCCCGACATACCGGCCCGCTGCGTGGTCAGTGCCAACGCGTGCTGGTATTTCAAATCGATTGCCGATGAAGCGGAGCAGGCGTCGTTAGATGTACTCGCTCGCCATACCGTGGCAAGCGCGCTGGAAAAGGTCAAAAAAGCCGATACCAGCGGGTGCGATCTGCTGCCTGAACTGGATGATCGGTTTAAAAAAGCGCTTTAATACTTTTCATATTGCGAAAAAAAACCGCCTTCACTGTGAAGGCGGTTTTTTGTTATCTGCAACAGTGACTCAGGCTGGCAAAACCTCTCTTTCCACTTTACCGCGCGTGACGAATTTACGCAGTGTCACGTAAAACACCGGGGTCAGGAACAGACCGAACAGCGTCACGCCCAGCATGCCAGAGAACACCGTGATCCCGGTGACGCCGCGCACTTCCGCCCCCGCGCCGTGGCCGAGTATCAGCGGGATCGTCCCGGCGATAAAGGCGATAGAGGTCATCACAATCGGGCGTAAACGCAGGCGACAAGCTTCCAGCGCCGCTTCCATGATTCCTTTGCCCTGGATTTCCAGCTCACGGGCAAACTCCACGATCAGAATGGCGTTTTTACAGGCAAGCCCCATGAGTACCACCAAACCGACCTGCACAAACACGTTGTTATCGCCACCGGTCAGCCAGACGCCGAACAGTGCGGACAGCATGGTCATCGGCACGATAAGGATCACCGCCAGCGGCAGCGTCCAGCTTTCATACAGCGCCGCCAGAACCAGGAACGCCAGCAGAAGCGCGACCGGGAAGACGATCAGCGCCGTATTACCCTGAGTGGCCTGCTGGTAGCTCAGGTCCGTCCATTCAATATTCATCCCATTGGGCAGGATCTGCTTAGACATTCCGTCCAGTTGCGTCATCGCCTGTGAGGAGGAGAGTACGCGAGGGTCGGCATCGCCAATGAGATCCGCCGCCGGATAGCCATTGTAACGAATCACCGGGTCCGGCCCGTAAGTCGTACTGATATTGACCATACTGCCAATCGGCACCATTTCGCCCTGATTATTGCGAGTACGCAAATTGGCAATATCTTCCACGCTTTCGCGGTATGGCCCGTCGGCCTGCGCCATCACGCGCCAGGTACGACCGAACTGGTTGAAATCGTTGGCATACGACGACCCCAGATAGGTTTGCAGCGTACCGAAAAGATCGGTCAGCGACACGCCCTGTGCTTTCGCCTTATCACGATCAACCTGCACATCCAGTTGCGGCACGTTAGCCTGGTAGGTGGAGATTGGGAAGTGCATCCCTGGCGTCTGCATAATCGCACCGGACATCGTGTTCACCGCAGTTTGCAGCGCGCCATAGCCAAGCCCGGCGCGGTCCTGAATATAAAGCGAATAGCCAGAACCCTGACCCAGCCCTAATATCGGCGGCGGCAAAATGGAGAAACCGAAGCCCTGCTGGATTTGCGCGATTTTGGCGTTGATCTCCGCGTTAATTTCCGCAGCAGAATGTTTACGCTGATCGAACGGTTTCAGGCCAAAAAAGACCGTCCCGGTATTTGGCGTATTGGTGAACTGCAACGCATTCAGCCCTGGAAAGGCGACCGCATAATCCACGCCTTCGGTATTCATCCCGATTTCGCTCATCTTGCGGATCACTGCATCGGTGCGTTCCAGCGAAGAGCCTTCCGGCATTTTCACACCGCCAATTAAATAGAGCTTATCCTGTGTCGGAATAAACCCGCCGGGGACGGCTTTAAACATTACGCCCGCGGCGCAGAGCAGCAGCACATAGACAACAAACACCGCGCCACGGCGTCCGAGCGTTTTGCCCACCAACCCCTGATACCCGTCCGAGCTACGGTGGAAAAAGCGGTTAAACGGACGGAAAATCCAGCCGAACAGACGATCGATAAGGCGGGTAGGGTAGTCTTTCGGCGCACCGTGCGGTTTTAACAGCAGGGCAGCCAGCGCTGGTGAAAGCGTCAGCGAGTTGATGGCCGAGATCACCGTCGAAATCGCGATCGTCACCGCAAACTGTTTATAGAACTGACCGGTCACCCCGGAGAGGAACGCCATCGGCACGAACACCGCGCACAGCACCAGTGCAATCGCGATAATCGGCCCGGAGACTTCACGCATCGCCTGATGCGCCGCCGCAAGAGGAGCCAGCCCCTCTTCGATATTTCGCTCAACGTTTTCCACCACCACGATGGCGTCATCCACGACGATACCGATAGCCAGCACCAGCCCGAACAGACTCAGGGTATTCAGCGAAAAGCCAAGCAGGTAGAGAATACTGAACGTGCCCACCACCGATACCGGCACCGCGATCAGCGGAATAATCGACGCGCGCCAGGTTTGCAGGAACAGAATCACCACCAGCACAACCAGCACCACCGCTTCCAGCAGCGTTTGCACGACTGCGCGAATGGAATCGCGAACAAACACCGTCGGATCGTAAGGAGCCGCCCACTTCATATCATCCGGGAAACGCTTCGACAGTTCGTCCATCTTGGCGCGCACCGCGTTAGACAGATCGATGGCGTTGGCCCCCGGTGACTGGAAGATACCAATCCCGACCGCGTCTTTGTTGTTAAGCTGCGAGCGCAGCGCATAGCTGCCGGAGCCCATTTCAATTCGCGCCACGTCACGCAGGCGGACCAGCGAGCCGTCTTGCGCCGTTTTCAGAATAATATTGCCAAACTCTTCTTCCGTGTGCAGGCGACCCTGGGCGTTAATGGAGATCAGGAAATCGCTCTCTTTCGGCAGCGGCTCGGCGCCAAGCTGCCCGGCGGAAACCTGGACGTTTTGCTCCTGCATCGCCGTCACCACATCGGAGGCGGTCAACCCACGTGCCGCCACTTTATTGGGATCCAGCCAGATGCGCATGGCGTATTCACCGGAGCCAAAAATCTGGATTTGACCAACGCCCGGCAGACGGGCCAGCTCATCCTTCACTTTTAGCGTGGCGTAGTTACGCATATACAGGGAGTCGTACTTACCGTTGGGTGAAAACAGATGCACCACCAGCGTCAGCGTCGGCGACTGTTTCTGGGTGGTGATACCCAAACGCCGCACATCTTCTGGCAGACGCGCTTCGGCCTGTGATACGCGGTTTTGCACCTGAACCTGTGCCTGATCAGGGTCAGTACCCGGACGGAAGGTGACAGTGGTGACCAGTACGCCATCAGAGCCGGCAACGGATTTCATGTACATCATGTTTTCAACGCCGTTGATCGCTTCTTCCAGCGGCGTCGCCACGGTCTCTGCAATCACTTTCGGGTTTGCGCCGGGATACTCCGCGCGTACCTGAACGCTGGGCGGTACGACATCAGGATATTCGCTGACCGGCAGCAGCGGGATAGCGATCAATCCTGTAATGAAAATCAGAATCGACAGCACCGCGGCGAAAATCGGCCTGTCGATAAAAAAGCGGGAAAAGTCCATGTGTCGGATTCTCAGGTAAGGGATCAGTTGAGGGCGCTGCTGGTGGTCATGGCAACGGTTTTCGCGTTAACCGGCATACCCGGCATAAACACTTTTTGTAAACCATCGACGATGACTTTATCGCCAGGGTTCAGCCCCTTCTGCACGATGCGTAAACCGGCAGCCAGACGCCCCGGCGTAATATCGCGACGCTGCGCTTTACCTTCTTTATCAACGATATAAACATATTTGCGATCCTGGTCGGTCAGCACTGCTTTGTCGTCGATAAGCGTGGCTTTGAACTCAGCGCTGCCCGGCAGACGCACGCGGGCAAAGAGCCCTGGCGTGAACTGACGCTGTGCGTTATCCAGGATGGCGCGCATACGGATAGTGCCAGTGCTCGGCGTTAACTGATTATCCAGAAAATCCACTTTGCCCTGATGGGGATAGCCATCCTCGCCAACCAGGCCAATCTCAACCGGTAACGCCAGGTGGTTACTGGACGCGCCTTGCCCGCTGCGGGCGAGGTTCTGGTAGTGGAGGTAGGTCGACTCATCCACGTCAAAGTAGACGTAAACCGTCTTTTGCGATACCAGCGTGGTAAGTACGCTGGCGCTGTCGCCCGCCGTGACCAGGTTACCGCTGGTGATCAGCGCACGACTGGCGCGGCCATCAATGGGGGCGGTCACTTTGGTGAAGTCCAGGTTAAGCTGTGCGGCATCAACTGCCGCCTGCGCTGCACGAATGTCGGCCTGCGCCTGGGCGGCGGCAGAACGACGCTGTTCCCACTCTTCACGGGAGACCAGATTGGTGTTGATTAATTTATCGGTACGGCTGGCCTCACTTTGCGCCAGGCTGGCCTGCGTTTTGGCTCTCGCCAGCGTTGCCTGCGCCTGTTCCAGCGCGGCGCGATAGGTTCTGTCATCGATGGTGAACAGCACCTCGCCTTTTTTCACTTCCTGGCCGTCGGTGTAATTCACTTTATCAATGTATCCAGAGACGCGGGGGCGAAGCTGAACGCTTTCCACCGCTTCAATCCGACCGTTAAAGCTATCCCACTGGCTAATCGATTTCACGACCACGTCAGCGGCGCTCACGGCAGGCGCTTGTGGCACGGCATTTTGCGCGACACCCTCATCGCATCCGACGAGCATGACGGAGAGTAATACCGCTCCCAGCGCATTCAGACGAAAATTAACCCAATGTTTTTGCAGGCTCATTATTTTTATTCCGGTAATTGTAGCCGCCGGGCAAGACGCAGCAGGGGACGCCGCGCCACTTCCTTTGTCCGGGCTGGCTTAAGGCCATTTGTGTCGTTCATCGCCACAAAACTGTAACAGTTGCGAATACACTATCGCGGCGATTGTAGGGAGGTGCTAAATTAAGTGCAAGAATAATTGTTGCACTTTATGTGCTGTTTGCGTCAGGGGCAGAAGACAGATTTCCGGCAGGGATTTAAATGCAATAATAAAACTTGCATTTACTGCAAAAGCAGGCCACCTTTAAATGCAACAGACAAAGATGCTTTTTTGGTAAGCCGCGCGGGAGGAAACAAAATGAACAATGGCGCATTTATTCACGATTTACTCGACTGGATCGACAACAACATTGAAAGCCGTCTCGATATCAATACCGTTTCCAGACGCGCCGGTTATTCGAAGTGGCACCTCCAGCGGATCTTCAAAGAGCATACGGGCTATCGTCTCGCCGAGTATATTCGTGCGCAAAAGCTGCAAAAATCGGTCGAGCGGTTAGCCCGCAGCGACGAACCGATTTTGAACGTGGCCATTGCGTTGGGCTTTGACTCTCAGCAGTCTTTCAACCGCAGCTTTAAGCGTCACTACGGGCAGGCCCCTGGCGCATGGCGACGCAGTATTGGCCGCGCTGAAATGCAGCGATTAGGCTAGCAATCCACATAGCTCGCATCCGTTCAGGATGATATTGGCGGCCTGCCAGCGGCAGGCACATTGAGTGAGGCGGGTGTCGGGCCGACACGCCAAAGCCTCAGAGAAGACGAAAAAGGGCGGCGATTTTTTCTACCGCGTCTTCTATTTCCTTCTCCGTGTAAGCCGCAAAACCCATCAAAAAACCGGTTGATGCCGGTTCATTTGCATATAATTCGGCAAGCCCAAGCATATCAATACCTGCACGTCTGGCGGCTGCGGCGACGGCTGCTTCGGAAATGCCCTTCCTGAGATGGCAGGGCATCTGCATTCCGCCCGTTGGCGTTATGCCAACGACAAAATCAGAAAGACGCTTTTCAATCAGGCTTGCCAGTTTGTCACGGCGAGCAACATAAACTTCCCGCATCATCCGGACATAGGAACCAAAATGACCACCCTCCAGAAATTTGGCGACGGTCAGTTGCGTGATGGAGGCGGTATGACCGTCCATTAACGTCCTTGCCATCGTCAGCGGTTCAACAAGTTCTGCGGGCACGATCATCCAGGCAATGCGTAGCCCCGGAAAAAGAGACTTGGTGAACGTCCCGATATAGATTGTCCGGTTAAAGGCATCCAGCCCCTGCACGCAGGCCATCGGCTTGCCTTCATAGTGAAACTCGCTGTCATAGTCATCTTCAATAATCCAGGCCTGGTGACGGTTTGCCCAGTCGATGACCGCCAGCCGTCGGTCAAGCGACAGGGTGACGCCGGTAGGGTACTGATGGGAAGGGGTAAGATAGATAGCTTTCGCCGGCGCTGTCAGAGCATTAAGTGACTCGATACACAGCCCTTTCTCATCAAGCGGAACCGGAAGGCTGTTCAGCCCGGCAGCCTTAAACGCTTTTTGCGCCCCCTGATAGGTCGGATCTTCAATCACGATGGCATCGCCGCTGTCCATCAGGACATGAGAACAGAGGGCGAGCGCCTGCTGGGAACTTGTCAGAATAATGATACGTTCTGGCGTGGCATGCGCGCCGCGTTCCAGATTGACATACTCTGCGATGGCCCGGCGTAACCGCTCTGTCCCCTGAGGCGGGCTTTGCTCCAGCGCACGGTGGCGATACTCTTTCAGTACCTGTCGCTCAAGTCGCTCCCAGGTTTGTACCGGAAACAGACGAGTTTCGGGGATCCCCGGCGCCAGTGGGCGAGGCGATGAAAATTCACGTATCCCCCCACTTTTGTACATCACATTTCCCCGCGCACTGAGCGTGGGTTCACGTACCTCAGCGGCGGACTGGCGTTGCCGGGAATGTGATTTCAGAAATCGGGCGCTGGCAGAAACAAAGCTGCCTTTACCCGTGTGCCTTTCAATAAACCCCTCCGCATGCAGACGCGTATAGGCGGCTTCAATGGTGTCACGGGAAACATTGAGTGAGATGGCTAATGCACGCGAGGCGGGGAGGGCTTTGCCGTGAGATAAAATGCCTTCCAGGATAAGTGCGCGTATTGCTCTCTGGATCCTTTCATGAAGAGGCAGTGAGCCGTTTGCCGGATCCATCATCCAGGCCTTTACCGTTTCAAGCTGGGCATGCTTAAACATCCGTTTCTCCGTTATTACTTCCGTCATCATCCAGTCTATAACAGGATGGTCTGCTGCCAGAAGATAAATTGGTCTGCTGCATTGTGAAAAATTGGTGGGGCTAAACCTGCCATTTTAACCTTATCATTATTGCCGAAGCGTCAATGACGGGCAGGGTGGAGCGGCGGCGATAAGGCGCGTCATATATCGGCACGTTGCCTGTGCTTTTCGTGTTTGAAAAAAGCCAACACCTACGCTGCCTGCGTTTTTTAATTAATGATTCACTCCAATACAGAACAAGCCAGAAAATAAAGAGGTTATTATTATGAATACAGTGGTTATCACAATTGAAGCAGCCAGTGAAATGGATTATGAAAGCTGGTTGCCGCTGTGGAAAAATTATCAAATATTTTATAATGTTGATATTCCTGACGCGGTCACAACGCGCACCTGGGAGCGCTTTGCTAATCCAATCGAGCCGATATTCTGTGCTGTCGCGAAAAGTAATGGCGAGGTGGTGGGTTTCGCCCATTATCTTTTTCACCGTTCAACCTGGGCGGAAAGTGATTACTGTTATCTTGAAGATTTATATGTCAGCGAAAATACACGCGGCAAACAGATTGGCAAACAGTTAATTGAATATGTTCAGAAAGAAGCCCGAAAACGTCATGCCAGCCATCTTTACTGGCACACCCACGAAGCGAATTATCGTGCGCAAAGATTATATGACTGGATAGCGAAAAAAAGCGGCATGATTGAATATCGGATGCAGGTAAGATAATCCGCGCAATGGCTCCCCCTTCAACAAACGCCGCAAAGCCTGTTTTATTTAGGGGGAAAGTGCGTAAAGACAAGGCCAGTGATAACTTACAGAAAAAGTATTCAACACTGGCTTTTCATCAGTAATGCGGCTCCACAGAGATAGCATGGGGTTTCTGGCGTCGGAATACCCCCGGCGGCATCCCTACATATTTCGTGAAGGCGACGTTGAAGGCGCTCGCTGACTGATATCCAATGCGAAATGCGATCTGTTCGATTTTATCCGTACTGCTCAACAGTGCTTTTCTGGCCAAGGACATTCGCCAGAAGAGCAGATATTGCATGGGCGGCATACCGACTGTTTCGTTGAATATGGCGAAAAAAGAGGAACGCGACATCGCACAGTGGCTGGCGAGCTGTGCTATTTGCCAGTCAATATCGGGTTTTTCATGGATGAGATGCAGCGCGATGGCAATCTTTTCGTGTTGTAATCCCCGCAAAATACCTGCCGTTCCCGACAGACAATCATGGCTTCGCAACGACTCAACCAGTAATAACTGTAAAAGACGCATCAATACCACTTCACGTCCTGGCCGCCGGGCCTGGCTTTCATCAAGCAGAAGTTCAAGCAGGGTGACAAAACGCTGTTGTCCTTTCACCAGGATCTCGTTGGGCAGTAACGCGACGATAAGCTGTTTGTCCGGCGTGTCGAATTCGCAGTGCCCCACATTCATCAGAAATTCAGCCGGTCCTGTTGTTGCGCCAATTCTCACGTGCCCATCGCCAATAAGGGTCGGCGTCGTAATGTCCGTCGGCGCAGACGTGCCCGCATTGGTGTTTTCAAACGTGTAGGTTGCGGGTATCAGGATGAAATCGCCGGATACCAACAATTTTGGCGCTTTGCCGTTAATGCTTATCAGACATTCGCCTTGTAACACTGCGCAGTAAAACGCCTCTCCGCAAGATTCCCGGACAATGCGCCACTGACCCGCACCCTCAACGAGTTTGGTATGGGTGGGCCTGGGGTTGAGCAAGGTAACAATATCGGTTAACGGGTCTGACATTGGACGCTCTCTAAATTTTACTGGATTTTTGATTATATATTGTCCAGACAGAGGCGGCTATGATCGTTGCTCTTGCCAACAGAGAGGATTAAACATGTCGACTGCACTGATTACCGGATGCTCATCGGGTTTTGGGCTTGAAACAGCAAAACTCTTTTTAGACAAAGGCTGGAAAGTGATTGCAACCATGAGAACGCCCGATCCGACGCTGTTACCTGAAAGCGACAATCTGACTCTTTTGCCGCTGGATATCACTTCCGCTGACAGCATTGATAATGTGGTGAAAAAGGCCGGGGCGATTGACCTGCTGGTGAATAATGCCGGTTTTGGCGCACCGGTCCCTGTTGAACTCACGCCCCTGGCAACCGCGCAGCAGTTAATGAACACCAATGTTCTGGGGACGCTCGCATTAACCCAGGCGTTTCTGCCGCTAATGAGAGAGAAAAAATCAGGGATTATCATCAATGTTTCATCGTCAGTGACAACCAAAGCAATGCCGCTGATTGGGCTTTATCGTGCAAGTAAAGCGGCGCTGAATGCCTGGAGCGAGTCATTAGCCATTGAGGTCAGGCCATTGGGTATTCGCGTTCATGTGGTGTTACCGGGGCGCTCACCAGAGACGAAGTTTGGCGAGAATGCGCGGGCCTATTTTGGCGGACAAGACGATCCGGTGTATGGCGCGATGGTGGATGCGTTTATTCAGATGGCGCGCGATAGCCATTCGCCGGTGACTCACGCCGGGGATGTCGCGAATGCCATTTTTGCCGTTGCGAACGATCAAAACGCGCCGCTGTATACCGCCGCCGGTGAAGATGCCACCCATTTTTTACAAGAGGCGCAGCAACGTTCACCCTTTTCTTACTGATATTCGAGGGTGAAAAGGGGAATGAATCGACGAGGCGATCATGGTGGTGATGAGTATGAAGCAAGAGAAGCTGTTACTATTTCTTGCTATTAAGGATGGCTGAGAGGCCATATTGCTGCTTATTGCCAACAGGTAACGACATGATGATTAAACTCGTAGATTCATCGCCCGCCGTCACGGCTGATGAGCTTGGCGATATTGAAGCATCGCTGGGCGTCTCTTTCCCTGATGTTTTAACGTCGTTATGGCTCATCAGTAACGGTGGCAAGCTTGAGGATGGGCGGCGCGTTTACCAGGGTGAAAAATATGAGAACGATATCAAATACTTTCTGTCGATTTTGCGTGCTAACAGCCCAGGTTTGTTGACCGCTGATGGCTACTACAGAACGCTGGTTGTCGATAAGAAGATTCTCCCGGCAAATTTTCTTCCCTTTGCCATTGACGGCGGTGGGTTTCCCTACTGTATGAATATGGATGATGGGGCCGTCTATTTTGCCAATCTGGAAAGCCAGAAGAGTATTTTTCTTGAGCAGAGTCTCGATAGTTTCATCAGCAAGGTGATAACCGAAGATGAAGCCTGGGGATAATAATTCCCTCGTTTTCTTGCAAGCATTGCCAGATATGAATTCGCTGAGGGCAGAGAAACCATCATTGCCCTGAGGTCCCGATAAAAGGAACCCGAAAGATGTCCGTAGAACTGGAATACTATGCCGATGATGAAGGTGCCGCAGTTGATTTGCTTTTACCGATATTCGGTTCTGAACCTGTTCAGTGCATAAATCTGGAAGCGCATTCGCCTGATGACAAAATGAGGAACGATATCCATTTTCTTATCGAGAAACAGAACGCGTTCTCGCAGAAAATCACAGCGGAAACTCAGGCGTACTGCAAACGGGTGTACGGCGCAGAGGCGACAGACCTTATTCTGATGAAAATTTATCTGTCTCCTGATGCGAAAGATAATTTCGGATTTATGTTTGCAACCGATATAGACCGTGAACACGGAATAGGGCTCAAATTTGTAGGGCTTGAGCTGAAAAGCGTGGGGAGCAGCGAAACCGCGTTTTTATAACACCCCACCTCCCGAGCCGCATTTTCCCCCTCACCCTAACCCTCTCCCCAAAGAGGAGAGGGGACCGTTCGTGCTCGCATTTTTGTGGGGATTCCTCAGCCCACAGGGAGAGGGGACTATTTCGTGCGGCCTGAACGTTTTGTAGCCCGGATCAGGCGCTTGCGCCGCCATCCGGGGCCGCGGGGATTGTAAAGGGGAACGCGGTGTTCCCCTTTACCCCTTCACGTGTCCGGAGGTTCCATTTCGCCATGAACGTAAAGTGAACGGAACCCACCTCCATAGCCGCCTGGCCTCCTCACCCTGCGATGATCTCGCTTTCTGCGACTGACTTATAAGCCATACGCACTGAGATCCGGCCCCTGCGGAACAATCCCATTTGGATTGAGCGCCTTGATGGAATAGTAGCCCTGCTTGATGTGATCAATATTCACCGTTTCCCGGATGCCCGGAACCGCCAGCATTGTCCGCAGATAGCGGTCCAGATGCGGGTATTCCGCAAGCTTACGCCGATTACATTTGAACACCCCATGGTAGGCGGCATCAAAACGCACGAGGGTCACAAACAGACGGATATCGCCTTCGGTTAGCTGTCCACCGCAGAGAAATTCCCGCGTTGCAAGACGCGTTTCCAGCGTATCGAGCATGCAGAACACATCACTGACTGCTTCCTCATAACTGACCTGGGTGGTGGCAAAACCGGCGCGGTACACACCGTTATTCAGCGTTGGATAAATCTCGGCGTTGAGCTGATCAATCTCTTCACGCAGGGCGGCGGGGTAGAGATCAATACTGCCACGCGCCAGTTCGCCAAAGCCGCTGTTGAGCATCCGTATGATATCAGCGGATTCGTTATTCACGATGGTATGGGTTTTCTTATCCCACAGCACCGGGACCGTCGCGCGGCCGGTAAAGGTTGGATCGGCTTTGGTATAAAGCTGATGCAGCCACTCGACGTTATTGATCGTGTCGCGGTCGGTGTCGGGGTAATCGCCGAAATGCCAGCCTTCCTCCAGCAGCCAGGGTTCAACCACCGAGACACTGATAACCTCTTCCAGCCCTTTCAGCTTCCGGGCAATCAGCGTACGCGAGGCCCACGGGCAAATCAGCGCGACATACAGATGGTAGCGTCCCGGTTCGGCGATAAAACCGCCTTCGCCCGTAATACCGGGCGCCCCGTCAGGCGTCACCCAGTGGCGAAAACTGGAAGTCTGGCGCACAAACCCGCCTTTTTCATCGGTGGCCTGCACCGGGTGCCAGTCCGCCGTCCATTTTCCGTCAATCAGCATGTGTACTCCTTTAGCCTTTAAAAGGGGTCGGTTTGAGCGCGTATTTTCCATCACCGGTCAGCGCCAGAGCAAGCAGACCCACTATCCAGAATGCCGGGAATTCCCAGCCGCCGTTCGGGTTAGTGAAGAAAAAGCCAGCCGGGCCGTGAACGGTGAAGATAGCGCCCAACAGAATCGGAATCAGCACGATGGCAACGATACGGCTATAGATACCGAGGATCAGCGCAATCGCCCCCACCAGTTCAACCGCCATGGTGAGATAGGCCAGCCCGCCAGGCAGACCGAGGGAGGCAAAAAACTTCGCGGTACCCGCCGGGGTAAAAACAAAGAATTTCAGGCTAAAGTGCGCCAGAAACAGAATACCCAGCGCCAGGCGCAACAGCAGAGATGCATAGGGAGCAGTACGTGAATCAGTCATGGTTGTGTCCTCTCGAATAGGTTGATGAAAGGACTATAGAGTGTTTCCAGCCCAATGATTATTGGGTCAAAAAGAGGATATTTATTTCCATAATGGAAATAATCATGGCTACGACAGCGAGGCGTACGTTGCCGCCAGAAAATCGATTAACACGCGGGCTTTCTGCGCCAGATAGCGGGCCGGGGGATAGACCGCATAGAGCGCCAGCGGCGGCGCCTCAAAAGGAGCCAGAATGGGCACCACACGCTGCGCATTCAATGCTTTTTCAGCGATAAACATCGGCACTCTGGCAATCCCCAACCCGGCGCAGGCGGCCTCTATACAGGCTTCCGCATTGGAGAATTTGATTCGCCCGCGAACCGGCTGCAAATGCATTTGCTGTTGGGTATCGCGAAACGGCCAGTGCCAGGGATCGCGAAAATTGGTATCAACAATCAGGGCGTGCTGTTCCAGCTCTGACCAGTGTACCGGTTCGCCGTGGCGTTCAAGGTAGCTTTGGGCGGCGACGACCACACTGCGAATCGGGCATAAACGGCGGGCAATCAGGCTGCTGTCACTCAGGCTGCCGATACGCAGGGCCAGATCAAAACCTTCATCCACCACGTTAACGAGCCTGTCGGAAAAACTGACATCCAGTTCGATATCCGGGTAGCGGCGGGCGAATTCTACCAGATGTGGCGCCAGTTGTGAGACGCCAAACGTGACAGGGGCCGAAATGCGCAGCAGCCCGGAAGGGGCGTTGGCGCTATTGCGAACGGCATCATTAAGCGCGTCGTAATCGACCAGTAGCTGACGGATTCGTTCGTAGTAGGCCAGGCCCACCTCGGTGGGGGTCAGTGAGCGGGTGCTGCGGCGCAGCAGGTTAACGCCCAGTTCGCTCTCCAGCCGGGAGATCAATTTCGATGCCTGACCGTGGCTGGTACCACACCGTTGCGCCGCCGCCGTAAAACTGCCTGTTTCCATCACCGCGACAAACATACGGTCGCAATCCAGCCGCTCCATTCGTTCTACCCGCTTCTCATCAGCAAAAAAATACCATAGCAAAACCCAGGGTGGACCGCTTACGTTTTCACCTGGTCACAGCGCGTGTTTCTCGCCTTTTTGTTACAACGTCACGTCATCAAAAGCCTTGATAAGCCACTGTTTGAACTGTTGCACATCGCGGCGGTTAGCTTTTTCCATGCTGGTGACAAAATAGTAATTGCCGCCGGGAAGCGCCCCCGGCAGTGCAATATGCAGTAGCCCTTGTGCCAGCGGGTACTGGATTAGCAGTTCGCTTGCCAGTAACACGCCCTGTCCGGCAATCGCCGCCTGAATCGCGTGTGTCTCATCATCAAAACGGATCCCCGTCTGCACGGCTAAATCCGCCGGGCCAAAAGTCTCTTTCCAGTGGTGCCAGTCCGGTTCCGGCGTTGGCACATGGCGGTTTTCGATGTGAAAAAGCGTGAGTCCGGCCAGATCCTGCGGGCTTTGCAGCTTTATAGCCGGGCTGGCGACCAGCACAAAACGATCCCGCCAGAGTAGCGTGCTTTCCAGCGACGCGTCCGCCTGCATGCTGTAGCGAATGGCGCAGTCGGCCATCGCGCCGCGCACATCCACCAGGCTGGTGCTGCTGTGAAAGCGCAGCTCCAGGTCCGGGAGCTGGCGGTGCAAAAGCGGCAGGCGCGGCACCAGCCAGTTGGTCAGGAAATTCGAGGTGGTGCTGAGCGTCAGCGCATCGGGCGGGGCACCAGCCTCGATAAGCGTGACGGCCTCGCGCAGGGTGGTGAACATATTCTCCGAGGCGCGAAAAAGGATCTCGCCGCTGGCGGTGAGCGTTACCGCGCGGGCGGAACGGGTAAACAAGCGCTGGCCGAGGGTCTCTTCCAGTTGACGAATCTGGTGACTGATAGCCGTGGAGGTGACGCCAATTTCCTCGGCGGCCAGTTTAAAACTGGCGTGGCGGGCAACGGCATCAAAAGCGCGGATCGCGCCAAGCGGTGGCAGACGACGTAATTTCATGGATGAATTTAACTCATCTTTGGCTGAAAACTATGACTTTGATTGCGTCAATCAATAAGGCGTAGCCTGTATGAAGAGCAAGTAATCCATGAGGATTATTCATCATTATTCAACGAACAGGAAGCCTGATGACGCACATTAATCTGACGACAACGCCACAAACATCGCGTTCTCTTCCTCTGCTGGTACCGGGCATTGCCCAGGCGCTGATTGCGCTGGATTACGCCATTGTTTACGTGGCGCTGCCCACGCTGGCGCAGGATTTGGCGCTCACGGCTGGTGAAATGCAATGGGTTGTTTCCCTCTACGGGCTCATTTTTGCCGGGCTGCTGCTGCTGGGGGGAAGCCTCTGCGATCGTCTGGGGGCCCGGCGGATATTTACCATCGGGATGGGGCTGTTTTTATTCGCGTCCGTCATCGGTGGGCTGGCGCAGAGCGCCGCGCTGCTGTTAACCGCTCGTGCGGGTCAGGGCGTTGCGGCAGCACTCCTGCAACCGGCGGTACTGGCGCTGATGGCGCAGCGTTTTCAGGGCGAAGCCCATCGTCGGGCGCTGGCTATCTGGAGTGCGATTGGCGCGCTCGGGCTGGTGGCAGGCGTAATGCTGGGTGGGCTGCTGGCCGAATTAAACTGGCGGGCTATCTTTTTTATCAATCTGCCACCAGGGCTGCTGGCGCTCTGGCGGGTTAGCCGGGACTTTCCGCTGTTGAGAACCGAAGGAGAGAAACAGCCTGGAGGGTTTGGGGCGCTGGCAGGCTGTGCCACTGCCGGGGCGGTCGTCTGGGCGCTGATGCGCTACGCCGAATCCGGGCAGCCTGATTTTCTGGCAAACCGTCTGGCGCTGGGCATGCTGGTGCTGTTTATCGCGCATGAGCGCTTTGCCGCCAGGCCGCTGTTGTCGGAACGGCTTCGCACGTTACCGGGGCTGCAAAGCGGCTGGCTCAGTAGCGCCTGCTATATGGCAAGCGTCGGTAGCCAGTTCTATGCCATGACGCTGTTCTGGCAGCAGACACTGGCGCTGGGGGCGGTGGTGACCGGGCTGTTGTTTACCCCGCTGGCAGTGTTGATTGTGGCTGGCAACGGTCTCTATACCCGCCTGAGCGTACGCTTTTCCAGCGCGGGGGTGTTAACCGTTGGGTTTGCTGCTGCGGGGCTGGGGCTGTGGCTGCTGTCGACGACGCTCACTGTGCCGTTTTCGCTTGCCTTTATGCTCGGTATTGCGCTGAGTGGCCTGGGACACGGGTTGATTTATCCGGCGATGTTTGCCATCGGGCTGACGGCCACGCCTGTGGCGCTACAGGGGCGGGCCAGTGCGCTGATGGTCACCACTCAGTACACCGCCGGGGCGATGATGCTGGCAATTATCACCGTGCTGTTGGGGGCGCATCCGTCACTGGAGGCGTGGCGTCTGGTGTTCCAGTGGCTGAGTGGGGCTGCGCTGGTGGGAATGTGTGTGGCATTTTGCGCTCGTCGGTCGGCGTAATCGGTGACTAACCTGTTCTTCGCCTGTCACACAAGGCAGGCGAAAACTCGCTAACCCATTAAACCCAATTTTCTCGCCCGGTTCACCGCCTGAATACGTCCGCTCACCACCAGCTTTTCATACAACTGCTTAAGGTGCCATTTGACGGTCTCAACCGAGATCCCAAGCGTGCGGGCGATGCCTTTATTGGAGTGTCCTTCGGCGATGAGCTGTAAGATTTGCTGCTCGCGTTCGGTCAACCGTAGCCCCTGCGTCGCGGCTTCGTGTGTCGCCAGGGGGGGAATCCCCCCGGACATCAGCATCGCCCCGGCGCTGGCGATGACGGCGGTTAATGCCGTATCGAACTGGGACTGTTCACGCAACCGGCTGAGCAGGGCCAGTAAAGGCGACCCGCCATCGAGCAGCGTGCGCTGCATGTTTTGCGCGACGGCGCGCGGGAGTGCCGGAACGCACGCCGCCATAGCCTGTTTTTCCTCACCGGCTTGCCAGAAGGCCACGGCCTGCTGGATGCGCAAGCGCGTTGCCGCCAGCCATTCACCACAGCGCTCCTGCTCATTTATCACGGGAGTCAGCGTCGCTGCCGCCGTCAGCGCATCGCCTTCGGCCAGTAACAGGCGGCTTTCGCAGATCCCTCTGTGCCAGCCGACAACCCTATTTTCCGCCGCCCTTGGCTCGCTCGCCAGTTGCTGGAGTAAGGCGAACTGCCTGCGGGCGTTATCTTTCTTGCCGGTATTCAGGTGGAGGATGATTTCTTCGGCAAGCAGCGCAATGCGCGCACGCCACCAGCCGCGGTCTCTACACAGTTGCCCGGCATGGCGTAAGAGTGTCATGGCCTCATCAGGTTGCGCATTCAACTGCGCCTGACGCGCAAGCACCACGTAGCACAGGCTAAGACCATCTGACGGGCAAAAATCATCAATCATGCCCAGACGCAGGTTCAGCAAACTGTTGACCCGTTCACTGTCGCCGCGCTCCCAGGCGATTTCGGCCAGCAGCGGGGCCAGCGTGGCGCCACTACTGGAATTTTGTCCGGTATGGTGCTCCGCATGGTGCAACGCCTGGATGGCCTGGCGTTCGGCTTCCTGCAGATCCCCCTGACGCAACTGACCGAGTGCCAGCACAAAGACCCGGTAGACCTCAACAAACAGGTTGCGGTTGGTGGCCTGGTTGCCGGAAACGTGCTGCTGCACCTCCAGCGCTCGCTGCGGGTGGGCAAGGGCGAGATGGCAATAACTGAGGATGTTGCAGACCAGTCCATCCACCCAGATATCCCCGCAGGGCACCTCATTCAGCAACGGTTCAACCAGCGGCAGACTGCCGGAAATATTATCGGCGAAGGCCTCACAAATGGCGCGCACCACGCGCTGCTTTACCCACGTTGACCGTGGAAGATGCTCTGCGCGTGTCATCACCATCGCCTCAATGGCATCAAGCAACTGGCGGGCGTCGCTAAAGCGGCAATGGTGCGCCAGCGCCCAGGCCAGATTGAGCTGTAGTTCAATGCGCGAAGGATCGGGCGTGGCAGGCAGATGGTGGATCCAGCGCACCATCGTGTCGATATCGCCTTCTTCCGCCAGTGATTGTGCCCCGGCTTCTGCATGTCGGGCGAGCGACTTCCCGGCCGCCAGCGCATGGCGTATCGCTTCTGCCCAGAGCTGCTGGGCGGCGAACCAGTTACCCGCGCGCTCGTGAAGCTGGCGAATGTCGATGGTGGCATCCTGTTGCAGGCGATGGGAGAGGGCATCGCGCATCAGCGGATGGTAGCGAAACCAGAATCCCGCTTCATCCAGGGCGCTAAGAAACAGATTGTGTTGCTCAATCCAGGCGAGCATCTCTTTGCCGTTATTTAACCCCGTCACCGCATCACACAACGCCGGATGCAGACGATTCAGCAGCGAGGTCAGCATCAGGAAGTGGAGCACGCTGGCAGGCAGCGGTGCGAAAATGACCTCTTCAAGGTAGCGACTGATTGAGCGCGAACCGCCACTGAGTACTCCCCCAATGCCGGGCATTGCGTCATGCCTGCGCGGAGAGAGGGCGGCAATTTTCATCCCTGCGACCCAGCCTTCTGTCAGTGTCATCAGTTGCGGGATATCGCGCGTATTAACCGGTGGCGTTACCGACCGGGCGAAGTAGGCCTGGGCTTCGGCATCGTTAAAGCGCAATTCACTGTCTTCGATTTCCGTGTACTGCTCCCAAAGCCGCAGGCGGCTGAGCACCAGAGGCAGGCGGTTGCGACTGCCGATAACCAGATGTAACGACGCCGGGGCATGGTGGAGCAGCCAGGTCAGCCCATCATGGATTTCGCGGCTTCGGATGCTCTGGTAATCATCGAGAATCAGATAGAGCGGGTGTGAACAGTGGTGAAGCTGATTGACCAGTTCTGCCAGAAACAGTGAAAAATCGCCAGGATGCGCCCCTTCCGGGTATCGCTGGAAGGTATCGCTCCAGCCCGGATAGCGCGGGCTCAGCGCCGCCAGTAGGTAGCGCATAAAGAGTAATGGCGTGCTGTCTTCTTCTTCCAGACTGAGCCAGGCCAGCGCATCGCCCTGTGCCTGACGGTGTTGGTACCACTGGGAAAGCAGCGTGGTTTTGCCAAACCCGGCAGCCGCGCAGACCAGCGTCAGGCTACCGGAGGCGGCGTTGTCCAGCCGCGTTAGAAGACGGTCGCGTTGCAGCACGACGCCGGGGGTACGCGGCGGCGTGAGTTTTGTGAGGATCAGCGGGAGGTTGCGTGTAAATCGGAAAGGTTCTTCGTCAACGTTCTCTGTGGGCAGGTGACCTGTGGGGGACAAAAATGCCATACAACCGCAACCTCGTTCTGTTCTCTTTCCCCCGAGTGTACTCAAGGAGGCAGGGCGGAACCAGCGTCACACCCGGGCGACTCGTCACTTCGCGTGCTCACCCCCCCATCAGAGGGGGTAGGCCACGCCTCGGGCGGGCGGTAGTGTAAGCCCAGTCTGCTGCCGTGGCTAAGGCAGTGTTTTTTGTCAGGATGAGGTGAAGAAAGTATGGCTATCGAAAATAAAGTCGCGCTGGTAACCGGTGCCGGTCAAGGGATTGGGCGAGGCATTGCGTTGCGTCTGGCTAAAGACGGCGCAGCAATCATGCTGGTGGATATGAAGGCAGAAGCGCTGGAAGCCGTCGCCGCTGAGGTCAGAGCCTTAGGGCGCAAAGCCGCGACGTTCGTGGCCGATATCTCCGATCGTGAACAGGTCTATGCGGCTATCGCCCAGACGGAACGCGAACTGGGTGGTTTTGACATCATCGTTAACAACGCCGGTATCGCGCAGGTACAACCGCTCTCCGATGTCACCCCGGAAGAGGTGGATCGCATTATGCGGATTAACGTGCAGGGTACCCTCTGGGGGATTCAGGCCGCGGCGAAAAAATTCGAAGAGCGTAAGCAGAAAGGCAAAATTATTAACGCCTGTTCTATTGCCGGCCATGACGGTTTTGCGATGTTAGGCATTTACTCGGCGACCAAATTCGCCGTCCGTGCGCTGACGCAGGCGGCGGCAAAAGAGTATGCCAGCCGTGGTATTACGGTGAATGCTTACTGTCCGGGGATTGTGGGCACCGGGATGTGGACCGAAATCGACCAGCGTTTCGCGGCGATCACAGGCGCACCGGTGGGTGAGACGTATAAGAAATATGTCGAAGGGATTGCGCTGGGACGCGCGGAAACCCCGGATGATGTGGCAAGCCTGGTCTCTTACCTGGCAGGCCCGGATTCTGACTATGTCACCGGCCAGTCGATTCTGATTGATGGCGGTATTGTTTACCGTTAAGCCTGTTTTGATATGGAAAAAGGGCAGCAGGCTGCCCTTTTTTATGCGTGCGCCAAATCAGTTAAAGCGCGCGGTAATCGCCGCAACACGTTCGCCAAATTTAGTCGCTGTGGCAAGGTCGCCAGACGGGATTTTATCCGCGCCCGCATCGGACGGAGACTGCACCAGCAGGCCCACGGAACCGCCCAGGTTGTTCAGATCTTCACGCGACGCGGCCAGCGTATTCGCCGGCGGCAAGCCAAGGCTCACCCACACACCGCCGTGCTGAGACGCCAGGGTTTGCAGGTACTGCAACGTCACCTGTTTGTCACCGTTCAGGCTGGCGCTGTTGCTGAAACCCGCAAAAATTTTATCCTGCCAGCTACGGGTAAACCACGCTTTAGAGGTGGCATCAGCGAACTTTTTAAATTGCCACGGTACGCCGCCCATGTACGTCGGCGCGCCAAAAATAATCGCCTTCGCGTCGTTTAACTTTGGCCAGTCGCTTTCTGTGATTTCGCCATTTTCATTAATAGCAATCAGCTCAGCACTGGCACCGGCAGCAACATTTTCCGCAACCAGGGAGGTGTGGCCGTAGCCAGAAAAATAGACAACAACGATACTCATAGGTAGTCCCTCAATGGTGAATGATTATTCTTTATTACCAGACAGACTGTATTTCCCGGCGCCAAGAAACATAATGCACAGGCCGCCGAGGAAATAGAGTGCTTCACTTTCAAGTCCCCATGCCCCGACCTTGGTCAGGGTAAAGAATTTATCTGTACCCACCAGCAATGTTGCCACCACAATGTTAAAGGCATAAATAAAAGCGGCAGGGCGGGTTAACCAGCCAATAATGATCAGCACGGGCGCAACAATTTCGCCGATATAAACCCCCTGGGCGATAAATCCGGGTAACCCCTTTGCTTCAAGCATCGCGGAAATCCAGTCTACGCCGTGGTTCACTTTGGCAACGCCATGAAAAAGCATTAAAATGCCGAACGTTAACCGAAGCAGTAATCGGCCGAAATCAGGATGCCTGGTGTACCGGGTAAACGCTTCATCAAATTTATTCAACACAATGTCATCTCTTATTTTGTTGCACCACGGATTGCCGCGTTATTGCGCGAAAGGTGGTCAAATATTCGCAGGTTTATTTTATCGACACAGTGGGTGAGCAAGGTATGTATAAATACTTTGTCATTCAGAGTGCCTTAGTATCCAATAGATACCTGAAGCGATTTATACACATTATCTTGTGGTCATGAAAGAAGGCACCTGAAGGCCACTAAGTTTCCCTGAGGAAACCTTGTAAGAGAAACTATCGTTATGAATAAACTGCAATTACCTTACGATGTTTACGACGATCGCTGCCCGACGCGTGATGTGCTCTCAAGGCTGGCCGATAAATGGGCGCTGCTGGTTCTGGGCTGTCTGGAAAAAGAGCCGCAGCGTTTTAACAGTTTGCGACGACATATTCGCGGGATTACGCAGAAAATGTTGACGCAGACGCTGCGCAAGCTGGAGCGTGACGGGCTTATCTCGCGGAAAATTTTCCCCACGGTGCCTGTCACGGTGGAATACAGTTTGTCGCCGTTAGGCAAAACGCTGACGCACACCATGTCGTTTCTGACACTGTGGGTAGAAGACAATATGGACGCCATGCTGGCGGCCCAGGCGGCGTTTGATAAGGCCAATCCCGCCAGCTAGCAGGACATCCACAGCCTGGACGTATTGCGTAAATAATGTGACACAGTGAACACACCTGTCAGACAGGCATTAAAAAACGACACTCCCGTCTGGGGAGTGTCGTCAGTTTATTGAGGCCGGGCAGTGTCGAGGGTAAGGACATCACCGCTGCGCACTTTAGCCAGTGTGCTGACTTGCTGATACAGCACGGGGATCCCGGCTTCCCTGGCGATAATCGCGCTATGAGAGTGCGGGCTACCCTGCAGCAGGGCAATCCCGGCGATGTTTTTCTTCTCCAGTTGCAGCATGACGGACGGGTAGAGATCGCTTGCAATAAGAATACTCGGGCGCAGCGGCGTCGGGATGTTTTCCAGCGCCTGCGCCAGATGAAGATGCGTGCGATGCAGTAAATCTTCTATATCGATATAGCGTGCCTGCAAATAGGCATCATCCAGATGGCGATACTGGCTGCTAAGTTCCATCAGCATCTTGTGCCACGCCCATTCCGCCGTGCATTTTCGCTGGCGCAGCATCTCCCAGGCGCTATCCATCAGTTCCTGATCGTCAAGCAGGGTCTGGTGACCGGCAAAAATGGCGGCGATCTCGGGTGAAAACTTCTCTTCCGCCAGGCGAATCAGGTCGCTCAGATCGTCCAGCGTGTCCTTAACGGCACAGCGCAGACGAGCCATTTCCTCTTCCGGTGTTCGCACGGTGGCCTGGGCCAGCGGCAGTTCGACAGGGGTATAGCGCAACGCCTGGCCTTTAATCTGGACTGGAATATCTGGCATTACCGCAGGTTGCTGCGCCGTGAGCGTTTCCCCGAAGTTTTCCTGTGCCAGCCGTTCAAAGGCCGCCAGCGCCTGCGCTGCCTGCGGGCCACGGGCAATCAGGCGCAGGGTGTCGTGACAGCGTACCTGCAGCAGGGCGATTTGGTTGATGCTGTCCGGCCTGACACATTTTCCCTCTTTTTCCAGCAACAGCCGGGCGTCAAAACCGGCCAGCGCAGCCACCAGGCGAGATGCCGGGCGAACGTGCAGGCCGTTAGGGTTGTTCACGGTCACTGCGACGGTGAGCGCCTCTTCCTGTGTCTCATCGTCTGTTTGTGGTTGTGGGGGCGCTTCCTGCCGGGCGTCGAGACCAAGCTGAACGCGCTTTGCCTCAAGGGCGTTTTGCGCATCGGCAATCACCTTGTCAATGTCAGAGCCCGTGGCGGCGCTAACCGTGGCGGCCAGTGTGCCTTCCACCAGTGGCGCGGCGCACAGACGCACTTTTGCGGCAATGTCCGGGTCAAGCAGTTCCAGGGCGGTTTCCGCGCTTAGCAGGGCGCTACCGATATCCATCATCACCAGCACATGATCGGTGTCGGCCACCGACTCAATGGCCTCCATAACTTTAATCGGATCGGTGCCGATCGGATTATCAGGATCGTCAATCCCAGCGGCGATGGCTAACTTGCAGCCATCTCCCGTTAACATCTGCCGGGCCAGTTCCCCGACACCCTGGCCCAGTTGGGCACTATGAGAAACAATCACCAGGTTAACCATCGCCGTTTCCTTCTTTTACGCTTTTGCGGCTGCCGCCAGCATCTGCACCATAAACATCACCGAGGTTGCGCCAGGGTCCTGATGACCAATACTGCGTTCGCCCAGATAGCTGGCGCGGCCTTTACGGGCCTGCATGGTGATGGTCGACTGAACTGCCTTTTCCGCTACCTGGCTTGCGGCATCCAGAGCCGCGGGAATGGACAGGTTTTGCGCGATGGCCTGCTCCAGCGATTCTGCGACGGGCAGCCAGACGTCACACATGGTTTTGTCGCCGGGCTCTGCTTTACCACGGCTGATTACCCCTTCGGCGCCTTCACGGATCATCTGATGCAGCTCAACAAGCGTCAGGCTTTGATGGGCCTGGGTCGCCTGCGCGGCGCGCAGAAAAAAGGTGCCAAACAATGGACCGCTGGCCCCACCGACGTTAGAGAGCAGTACCATACCGGTGTTTTTGAGAATAAAGCCGATGTCTTTGTCTGCAATGGCGGGCAGTTTTTCCACCACTTTGCTAAAGCCGCGATGCATGTTCAGGCCGTGGTCCGCATCACCAATGGCCCTGTCCAGGCCGGTGAGGAAATCACTCTCTTTGGTGAAGACCTCGCCGCAGCGGTAGAGCCAGTCAACAATTTGGTTTCTGTTCAGCGACATAAAAAATTCCTTAGTTACCCCAAGTCATGGCCGGTGTATGAACTGGTGCATCCCACAAAGCGAGGATCTCGTCGTCGGCTTTCAGCAAGGTAATGGAGAAGCCGCCCATGTCCAGTGATGTACACCAGCTACCGACCAGGTTGCGTTCGATGACAATACCGGCTTCCTGGCAGCGAGTTTCCAGCCGGTTGTAAACGCCGTACAGCTCAGACAGCGGCGTTGCGCCCAGGTTGTTGACCATCGCAATAACGCGATCGCCGCGCTGTAGAGCCTGTTTGCTCTGTTTGACTTCCTGCCAGCTTCCGCTGGTGTGATCCCATTCGCGCAGGGTGCGGCTGTAGTTGCCATTTTCCAGCAGCACGTTAAACATCTCGTCGACAGTGGTATCAAGCGAGCTAAACGGGCGGCGGTCGATCCCCGGTTCGCCGTGGATACCCACGCCAAATTCCATCTCGTTGTCCGCAAGGGTAAACGAAGGCTGACCGGCCGCAGGAACCGTACAGGCGCTTAAGGCGATACCAATGGAGTGCCCCTGATTGTTGAGCTTACGGCCCAACTGCGCGCAGGCATCCAGTGAATCTCCGCGCTCGGCGGCGGCGCCGACCAGTTTTTCAATCAAGACGGTATTTGCCACCCCACGGCGTCCGGCGGTATAGAGACTGTCTTTCACGGCGACGTCGTCATCCACCACCACGGTTGTGACCTTCACGCCGCTGTCGTGCAGCAGCTCAGCGGCGGTTTCGAAATTGAGGATATCGCCCGTGTAGTTTTTGATGATTAACAACACGCCTTCGCCACCATCAATGTTCATGGCGCATTCGAACATTTTATCCGGCGTGGGTGAGGTGAAAATCTCGCCAGGGCAGGCACCGCTTAACATACCTTTGCCGATATAGCCGCAGTGCATCGGCTCATGACCGCTGCCGCCGCCGGATAACAGCGCCACTTTCCCGGCGACCGGGGCATCGGCACGGGTCATATACACCGGGTCCTGGTGCAGCGTCAGCTCAGGGTGCGCTTTTGCAAGGCCTGCTAATTGTTCGCTTAATACATCTTCCACACGGTTAATCAGTTTTTTCATTATTCATACTCCGCAGGAGGTGAGCCAGGCCATCCGCAGCGCGCAGGCCTGATGTTGTAGGGCATCAGCGGCGGATACCCGTCGTGCGGGTTTCCCTGGCCGATGTGCTGATTCTCCTCTGGCGAGAGAAAAAGAAAATGCCAAAAAATTGGGTTTCATAGTGAAACACCCTTGCGGATAAATGTTTCATAACGGAACGCTTTTGCCGGAGAAAGGGGGAAAATGCGAGCAATGCCCGCCTTTTTTACCCCGGTTCCGATGCAGAATATATTTTGTGCAAAAAATCGGCGAACCCGGACAGCGATCAGTGCCAGCCACTCAGTGCTGCGGCTAACGCGAGGCGGATCGCATCCTGGGCCAGCATTATTGACGAAGGTTCCATAATGGAACGTTTACGTTGATTTCTTTTTTCGGCTGTAGCGACAATAACGTCCCTTACCCGACTCAGACGGAACCGCGCATGACACAGCATCAAACGGCAGAACAGGAGGTCGCCACCTTCATCGCTCACTCCTGGCAGCGCTGCGAAAAGATCATGCAGCGTGACACCTGGGGCACGCCGCACCAGGCACAGGGGCTGACGTTTGAGACGATCAGCCGCCGTAAAACCGGGCTGCTGACGATTGGTCAGGCGGCGCTGGAGGATGCCCTGGAATATATGGAAGGGCGGCCCTGCGCGCTGTTTATCCTTGATGAGTCTGCCTGTATTTTGAGTCGCTGTGGCCATCCCGACACGCTTGACGCGCTGTCCCGGCTCGGTTTCCTGCCGGGCAGCTACTGTGCGGAAAGCATTATTGGCAGTTGTGCGCTGTCGCTGGCGGCGATGATGGGCCAGCCGGTAAAGACGCTGGGCTGCCAGCATTTCAAACAGGCGCTTTTCCCGTGGGCCTTTTGCTCAACGCCGGTATTCGACAACCATGGCCGGCTGTCCGGGTCTATTGCGCTGTGTTGCCGGGCGGAACATGCTTCCCCGGCGGATCTGTCGCTGACGCTGGCAACGGCCAGAGAAATTGGCAATTCGCTCCTGACGGACAATTTGCTGGCGGAATCTAACCGCCATCTGAATCAGATGTACGGCCTGCTGGAGAGTATGGATGACGGAGTGATGGCCTGGAATGAGCAGGGGGTGCTGCAATTTCTCAATGTGCAGGCGGCGCGCATGCTGTTTCTCGACGCCCAGGTCAGCCAGGGGAAAAACATTAGCGATCTGGTGACATTGCCCGCGCTGCTTCGCCGGGCGATTAAACATGCCCGGGCGGTCAATCACGCAGAGGTGACGTTCGAAAGCCAACACCAGTTTATTGATGCGGTGGTGACCCTCAAACCCATCGTCGAAGAGCAGGGGAATAGCTTTATTTTGCTGCTACACCCGGTTGAGCAGATGCGTCAGTTAATGACCAGCCAGTTGGGTAAAGTCAGCCATACCTTCGAGCAGATGCCCGCCGACGATCCGCAAACCCGCCGACTGATTCAGGCCGGTCGGCAGGCGGCGCGCGGGGCGTTTCCTGTTCTGCTGTATGGGGAAGAGGGGGTGGGTAAAGAGCTGATGTCGCAGGCCATTCACAATGAGAGCGAACGCGCCGGGGGGCCGTACATCGCCGTTAACTGCCAGTTGTATGCCGACAGTGCGCTGGGGCTGGATTTTATGGGCAGCGCGGCCACGGAAAATGAGAAAGGGCGCCTTAGCCGCCTGGAACTGGCCAATGGCGGTACGCTGTTTCTGGAAAAAATCGAGTATCTGGCCCCTGAGCTGCAATCCGCGCTATTGCAGGTCATCAAGCAAGGGGTACTTACCCGGCTTGAGGCCAGGCGTCTGGTGCCGGTGGATATCAAAGTCATTGCTGCCACCACGGTCGATTTGGGCAATCTGGTGGAGCAAAACCGCTTTAGCCGTCAGCTTTATTATGCTTTGCGTGCCTTTGAGGTCGTCATCCCGCCCCTGCGGGAACGTCGCGACAGTATTCCTGCCCTGGTACAAAGCCGTCTGCGCGGGCTGGAGCGACGATTTTCCTCGCGGCTTAGGGTGGATGACGATGCGCTGGCCCGGCTGGTGGCCTACTCCTGGCCGGGGAATGATTTCGAGCTCAACAGCATTATTGAAAATATCGCGATCAGCAGCGAACAGGGCCATATTCGCCTGAGTCATCTGCCGGAGTGGTTGTTTAACGAAGGGAGTGCGCCGCAGGAACCGGGCGCCAGACTGGCTGCCAATCTGACGTTTTCCGCCGTTGAAAAAGAGGCCATTATCCAGGCTGCCAGAGTGACCAACGGGCGAATACAGGAGATGTCGCAATTGCTCAATATTGGTCGTACCACCCTGTGGCGCAAGATGAAGCAGTACGACATTGATGCCAGCCAGTTTAAGCGCGCTCACCTGCGCTAAGGGCTATTCGTGCGCGGTGCAGAACGCGGCCAGCGCGGCGGCAAGGGCGGGTGGGTTCTCCCACGACATATTGTGCCCGCAGTCGGCCAGTTCCACCGTGGCGATCCCCATGGCGCTCAGTTGCGTAAAATCAGCATCCGGCAGGGATTCTGCGCCAAACAGCAGGCAGATGGGCTTATTGAGTTCAACAAACATTTCAAACCACTGATTGCCGGTAATCAGGCTGGATGCGCCACGCCAGACGGCCCAGGGGGCGGCGGCCGATAAACTTCCGGTCCAGGGGTTTTTATAGTTGTTCATCATGAGCGCATAGACATGGGTAATATAAGTCTCTTCATCGACCCGACAAATCTGGCGGCTAAAAAATCCCCCATCGGGGCGGAAGTTGGGCTCCGAGACTATCAGACCACGTAAACCGCTAAGTTGGGTTGCGGCTTCAATGGCAATACTGCCCCCCATGCTGTGTCCATACAGGAAGTAATCATCAAGCTGTAAATGGGCGATCAGTTCGCAGACAACAGCGGCTTGTTCGCTGATGGAGTAGCGAAATTCTTTTGGTTTCTCGCTATAACCGTAACCTGGCAGGTCAATCAGGATGGCGCGTCGGCCCTGGAAGTTTTTATCGCAGACCACGCGGGGGTACTCGTAAGAGGAGGCGCAGCCAAGGCCGTGCACAAAGACCAGCGGCACACCGTCGCCGGGGAGATCTAACCAGCGGACAACACAACCGGCCTGGGTAGAGAAAAATGCGTTCATCGGTTTTTCCTTGTGATGACGTTTTTTGCGCGCGCCGACAGCATCCACGCAATAGCATAAAACCGCTATCATTGTCCTCCGTTTAGGTTATGTCAAAAATTATAAAACCCGCCATGTTTACTCACGGTCTACGGCCTGAAAGCAGGGGAGATCCTTTCCCCTGTCTGCGCGGGTTTAGAACGAGGCGCGTTTATAGGGAGCGTATTGCGCTTCCCAGAAGGTTTTCTCGATTGCCGCATGCAGTTCGTCGTCGCTGGCCTGCGGGGCAACGCCATCCTGCTGAGCCGCACGCGCAGTGGCTAACGCAATGGCGCGTGAAATCTCACCAATATCTTCCACTGCCGGTAACAGGCCGCCGCGCTCCAGGGTGGCCTGCGGTGAATGGGCGGCCAGCGCCTGGCTTGCGGCCATCAACATGTTTTCCGTTACCCGCTTTGCGTTACCAGCGAGGATCCCAAGCCCAAGCCCTGGGAAAATGTAGGCGTTGTTGCACTGAGCAATCTCGTAGACCGCGCCATCGTAATGCACCGGTGCAAACGGGCTGCCAGTGGCAATCAGCGCCGCGCCCTGGGTCCATTCAATCAGGTCACGCGGCTGCGCTTCCGCCCGGGAGGTCGGGTTGGAGAGCGGCATAATAATCGGGCGCGGACAGTGGCTGTACATCTCTTTGACGATTTCTTCGCTGAACAGGCCCGGCTGACCGGAAACGCCGATCATGACCGTCGGGTGGGCGTTACGCACCACATCCAGCAGAGAGATATTGTTCTGCTCCACATCCCAGTGGGCGATAGCCTCGCGCGGGGTCACCAGTTTTTGCTGGAAATCGTGCAGATTCGGCATGTCGTCCGTCAGCAGGCCAAAGCGGTCGACCATAAAGACGCGGCCGCGCGCCTGGGCTTCGCTTAAGCCTGTTGAGACCATATAAGCAATGATTTTTTCCGCAATGCCGCAGCCTGCGGAGCCACCGCCTAAAAAGACGATCCGCTGATCCTGCAAATTGACGCCTGCGGTACGCGAGGCGGCGATCAGGGTGCCTAGCGTAACGGCGGCGGTGCCCTGAATGTCATCATTGAAGCAGCACAGTTTATCCCGGTAGCGGTTGAGCAATTTCGTCGCGTTCTTCTGGGCGAAATCTTCGAACTGTAAGAGGACATCCGGCCAGCGGGCTTTGACCGCATCGATGAACATGTCCATAAATTCCATGTACTGGTCATCGCTAATACGCGGATGCCGCCAGCCCATATAGAGCGGGTCGTCCAGGCGTTGGGCATTGTTGGTGCCAACGTCAAGCATGATAGGCAGGGTAGTAGCCGGGTTGATGCCGCCGCAGGCGGTATAGAGGGAGAGTTTGCCAATGGGAATCCCCATTCCGCCCACGCCCTGGTCGCCGAGGCCCAGAATGCGCTCACCGTCTGTCACCACAATGACGCGGATATCGTTACGTGAAAATTGTTGCAGCATCTCATCAATCTGGTGGCGGTTCGGCCAGGAGATAAACAGGCCACGGGCCCGGCGATAGATATCGGAGAAATGCTCGCAGGCTTCGCCCACTGTCGGGGTATAAATGATCGGCAGCATTTCGCTTAAATGGGTGCGCACCAGGTTATAAAATAATGTCTCGTTGGTGTCCTGAATATTGCGCAAATAAACATGTTTTGAAATATCACGTTTGAAATCGCAAAACTGCGCCCATGCCCGGTCGGTTTGTTCTTTAATAGTTTCTACCGTGTCAGGGAGCAATCCATTTAAATTGAGTGCCTGGCGCTCTTCCTGTGTAAACGCCAGTCCTTTATTTAATAATGGGGTTTCCAGCAATACCGCGCCAGTATAGGGCGTGTACAGCATCTCTTTTTTTAACATGTTACGACTCCTGAATAAACACATACCTTGCCTGCAAAAACGGCAACGTATTGCCGCTATTAATGAGGTCGCCTGGTGTTGATGAAGTTACGCCATGCCATTCTAATCGCACATGGCGCTGACTTTGGGTTTGTTTAATTTATTAAAACTTTAATTAGTTAAATAACATCTGTTGATACTTGATTTATGAAACCAAATATATCATGAACCCTTCGGTTATAACGCCCAGCGCCGTTCCTAATAATATGGACGATGACGCCGATTCGACATAAGTATCACTGCGCAGGGCAAACATCCCGGCGGCAATAGCCGAAGGGGTGGCACCAATAATCACGACTTGCTGCATCAGCGTATGATTCAGGCCGAACGCTAAGCCGGCAACGGCCATCATGATCGGCTGAATTAAATTTTTAATACCAATATTGGTACAGGTCTGAATGTTGAAAGAAGGGCGCTCGCCGTAAAACAGCAGACCGAGTGCGAAGAGCGATAAGCCACCGGCGATTTTGCCTACCATCTCAATCGGCGAACTGAGCAGATGCGGCAACTTCACGCCCGCCAGGCTCAGCAGAATACCGGTTACCGGGATCCAGACGATAGGGTTACGCGCCGCTTTCCACAGATTTTGCAACACCATTTTCACCGGGTTCAGGTCTTCGGTGTGGTTTTTATCGCCCATACGGATAAGGACAATGGTCAGCGGAATCATAAATACGCTGGTCACCACGTTGCCAATCAGCACGCCTAAAAAGCCTTCCGGGCCGATTAATACCGCCAGTACCGGCGCGCCAAAATAGGCCATATCCGGGAAGGCGCAGACCAGTGATTGTATGGCGCTGGTCTTAATATCGTGACGAAACACAAAACGGGACACAAGCAGGGTAAATAAATAAGACCCCATCAAACCAATAACCAGCACTGCCATAAATGACAGATTCTGTATTTTCTCCGGGTCAGTATTTAATGCGCCAATAAAAAGATGAAAAGGCAGAGCGAAACGGATAACCACAGATGCCATGACATTGGCATCTTCACGTTTGGTATAGCCTAATTTTCCGCTCAACCAACCTAATACCATGATGAAAACTAAAGGGAACAAAGATTGAAGTAAAATTGATTGCATAAATTATCCTGTGCCAATGTTTTATTATAAGGGTACTGACAGTGGATAATTTAGCGGTCTCTTCTGTAATAGTGAGTGACGGTAGTCACACTCACTCCGCTTTAAATAATTACAGAATGCTTACTTTAGTTTAATTAGTGAGGGGAGAGGATGTGTTAATAATATTGCTTTTGCGGAAAATCGCAAGCCGGAAAATACCGGCCTGCGTAAGATAATTATTTCATTGCACAGTTAGCGCATTGTTTATTCTGGATCTGCTGGAAAAAGTCATTGCCTTTATCATCAACCAGAATGAAGGCCGGGAAGTCTTCCACCTCGATTTTCCAGATAGCTTCCATTCCCAGCTCCGGGTAGGCCACACACTCAAGGCTTTTAATACTCTGCTGCGCCAGTACCGCCGCCGGGCCGCCAATGCTGCCGAGGTAAAAGCCGCCGTGTTTATGGCAGGCATCGGTCACCTGCTGGCTGCGGTTGCCTTTTGCCAGCATCACCATGCTTGCACCCTGCGCCTGCAACTGATCGACATAAGAGTCCATACGTCCGGCAGTGGTCGGGCCGAGAGAGCCGGAGGCATAGCCTTCCGGTGTTTTCGCCGGGCCTGCGTAATAAATCGGATGATCTTTCACATACTGCGGCAGTTCTTCGCCACGGTCGATGATCTCCTGTAATTTCGCATGGGCGATGTCGCGGGCGACGATGATCGTGCCGGAGAGGGAGAGGCGGGTGGAGACCGGGTGCTGTGACAGTTGTTTAAGGATGTCAGCCATCGGTTGATTGAGGTCGATTTTTACCGCATCGCCTTCGCCCGCTTCGCGCAGTGCCTGCGGAATGAATCTGCCCGGATTCGACTCCAGTTTTTCAATCCAGATACCGTCGCGGTTAATTTTGGCTTTGATATTGCGATCTGCTGAGCAGGAGACGCCCATGCCCACCGGGCAGGAGGCGCCGTGGCGCGGCAGGCGAATCACCCGGATATCATGAGCGAAGTATTTCCCGCCGAACTGCGCGCCGAGGCCAAGATTTTGCGCCTCGATCATCAATTCTGCTTCCAGTTGCGTATCGCGGAACGCCTGACCATGTTCATTGCCTTCGGTCGGCAGTTCGTCATAGTAATGGGTGGAGGCGAGTTTGACCGTTTTCAGGGTGGATTCCGCAGATGTGCCGCCAATCACGAAGGCGATATGGTACGGCGGACAGGCGGCAGTACCGAGGGTACGCATTTTTTCCACCAGGTATTTTTTCAGCTTCGCCGGGGTGATCAGCGCTTTGGTTTCCTGGTAGAGGTAGGTTTTGTTCGCCGAACCACCGCCTTTCGCCATACACAGGAACTTGTACTCGTCGCCATCGACGCTGTAGAGATCAATCTGTGCGGGTAGGTTGGTGCCGGTATTCACCTCTTTGTACATATCCAGCGCCGCATTTTGCGAGTAGCGCAGGTTATCTTCGGTATAGGTGTTATAGACGCCGCGCGTCAGCGCCGCTTCATCACCACCGCCGGTCCACACGCGCTGGCCTTTTTTACCCATAATGATCGCCGTGCCGGTATCCTGGCAGGTCGGCAACACGCCTTTGGCGGCAATCTCAGAGTTACGCAGGAATTGCAGCGCCACGTACTTGTCGTTTTCGCTGGCATCCGGGTCGGTCAGAATAGTGGCTACCTGCTGCTGGTGCGCCTGACGCAGCATAAAGGCGGCGTCGTGGAAGGCCTGTTGCGCCAGCAGGGTGAGTGCCTGCGGCTCAACTTTCAGTATCTGCTGACCCTCAAACTCGGCAACAGAAACATGCTCGCGGCTGAGGAGATAATATTCCGTATCGTCATGCGCCAGCGGGAAGGGATCCTGATAGTAAAACGGTTTCGTCGACATAGCTCTCTCGCTTTTTGTAAGGTTAGAGCCGCATACATCCATGCGGCAGCGACAAAAAAACGCCGCCGGAGCGTGTCCGGCGGCGAGGAATCAGAACATCATGGAAATCCACGGATAACCAATCAGCAGCAGGGCGGCCAGGAAGATGGCACCGAAAATGGTCCCCAGACGCCAGTAGTCTTTGGTAGGCAGGTAGCCGCTACCGTAGTAAATCGGGCTCGGACCGGTACCGTAAGGGGTGATAATCCCCATCACGCCCAGCGAGGTAACCATCACCAGCACGAACACTTGCATGTTCATCCCCGGAATGGTTGACGCAATGGTCAACATGGCGGGCAGCAGGGCGGTGGTGTGCGCCGTGGTACTGGCGAACAGGTAGTGCAGCAGATAAAACGCCAGCAGCAGAACAATGGTCGCCACGCCCGGTGAGACATTGCCCATCAGCGAACCGCCTTCTTTACCCAGCCATGCGATAAACCCGGTGGAGGAGAGGCCATCTGCCAGCGCCACCAGAGTGGCAAACCAGACGAAGGTGTTCCATGCGGCTTTGTTGCTGGTGATGTCGTTCCACTCCAGCACGCCGGTCCATAACATCAGCACGATAATAAGCAGTGCGGCGAGGGCCGGTTCCAGCCAGTTGGCGGCAAAGATCCACATCACCAACGCGGAGCAGACGAACACCAGCAGCAGGATTTCGTTGCGCGACAGTTTGCCCAGTTTTTCCAGCTCACGACTGGCCCACAGCGGCACTTCATCGTTCACTTTTACTTCCGGCGGGTAGAACCAGTAGGCCAGCAGCGGCATGGTCAAAATCAGCAGAATACCCAGCGGCAGGAAGGCCAGGAACCAGGTCCCCCAGGAGATGTCGAGCCCGGTAATGCTTTTCACCAGTGCCAGTGAAAGCAGGTTTGGCGCCAGCGCGGACAGGAACATGGAGCTTGTAATACAGGCGGCGGTGATCGCCACCCACATCAGATAGGAGCCAATTTTACGTGCGCTCGGATCGTTGGGTTTTGAGCCGTACAGCGGCGGCAGGTTGGCGATAATCGGGAAAATGGTGCCGCCACTGCGCGCGGTATTCGACGGTGTGAACGGCGCCAGCAACAGATCGGCGAAGGTAATGGCGTAGCCGAGTGTCAGGCTGCGACGGCCCAGATATTTCACCAGAATCAGCGCCAGGCGGCGGCCAAAGCGGGTCTTATCGTAACCGGCGGCAAACATAAAGGCGCCGAAGATAAGCCACACGGTGGAGTTGCTAAAACCGCTGACCGCCCACTTAAAGGACTGTGCGGCGAGTTTGAATTTTGGATCCACCAGTTGTTCAGGGCTGAACAGCAGCCACTGGCTGCACAGCGCAATCACGACAACACCGGTCATACCGATAACCGCGCCAGGCAGTGGCTCAAAGATAAGCCCGACGATCACACCCACGAAGATGGCGAAATAGTGCCATGCAAACGGCGGCAGACCTTGCGGAACAGGTACGAACAGCAGGAGTACTGCGACAATAACCGGTAGCGCCAGCATCAATAGCTTGCTCTGGTTACCACTCTTTTTACTACTCACCTGTGACGGTGCTAAAGCGGATGATTTCTCGTTCATAATAGCGTTCTAAGGTTGATAAGGATTCTGTTTTCACGCCAGATAATGGGAATTTAATGACTTTAGTTACAAAACTTTTTTTACTTATTAAATTCAACTCTGGCACGTTAAATAAATGGGTGTTTCCCGCAATAAGCTTTGCGAGGAATTAAAAATTGGGTCTGTTTCTATAATGCTGCTTTCGCTTTTTCGACAATTGATCGCGATCAAGAAAATTATCTAATGGTGTTATTGTATGCCGCCAATATAAAAAATAGCGGCATTTTGTGGTTTTTGCTGAATCGATACACTTTTTGTCAAATCTTGTGGATATTAATTAAGATTTTTACCCGCATTATTTTTGTAATTTATTGATTTAATTGTATTTTATCTCTTTTATTTCAGCCTGTAGTACTTACTTGTTAGTAACTTGTAAGTTATATTTGTTAGCGCAAATGTTAATTCTATTTTATTTAAATAATAACACCTTTGAGTTAGCGATGTTATTGAGTGTATTAAATAGTTTTTTAACTAAAGTAAGCAATTAAGAAACTAAAGAAATTATTATATTAAAGACATGTATTCGGCAAAAACGACAACGAAAATAATGTCCGATAAGAATTCTCAAATTTCACTTTTAAAGTTTGGAGTTTATTTATGAGCCATTACTCGCAAATTCTCACCCCCTTTACACTACCGAATGGTACAGAGCTTAAAAATCGTCTGCTGATGGCACCCATGACCACCTGCACAGGCTATTTTGACGGTACGGTCAGCAGCGAGCTTATCGAGTACTACCGTGAGCGTGCCGGGGCTATCGGGGCGGTGATTGTCGAATGCTGCTTTGTTGACAGCCTGGGCCTCGCGTTCCCTGGCGCCATCGGGATTGATAACGATGCAAAAGTGGCCGGGCTGGCGAAAATTGCCGACGCCATTAAATCCAAAGGATCGAAAGCTATCCTGCAGATTTACCACGGCGGCCGCATGGTCGACCCGAAACTGATCGGTGGTCGCACGCCGGTTGGCCCAAGCGCGCTGGCGGCACCGCGTGACGGCGCGGCTACCCCGGTCGCCCTGACGACTCAGGAAGTGGAAGAGATGGTCGCGAAGTTCGGTGACGCCGTACGCCGCGCCATTCTCGCGGGTTTTGATGGCGTTGAGTTACACGGCGCGAACACCTATCTCATTCAGCAGTTCTATTCGCCAAACTCCAACCAGCGTGATGACGAGTGGGGCGGCAGCCGCGACAACCGTGCGAAATTCCCGTTGGCGGTGCTGGAGATCACTCACAAAATGGTCCGCCAGTATGCGGATGACGCCTTTATCATCGGCTACCGCTTCTCGCCTGAAGAGATGGAAGTGCCTGGGATCCGCTTTGATGACACCATGTATCTTCTGGAAAAACTGGCCGCGCGTGGCCTGGATTATCTGCACTTCTCCGTTGGCGCAACGCTGCGTCCTTCCATTGTTGAGACCACCGATCCTACACCGCTGATTGAAAAATATGTCGCCCTGCGTTCCGAAACCCTGGCCCAGGTGCCGGTGATGGGAGTGGGCGGCGTGGTGAACGCGGCTGACGCACAGGACGCGGTTGACCACGGCTATGACCTGATTGCCGTGGGGCGCGCCTGCATTGCTTATCCGGACTGGACGGATCGCATCATGCGGGGTGAAACGCTGGAGCTATTCATCGACAGCACCCAGCGCGAAGCGTTGACCATCCCGGAACCGCTGTGGCGCTTTTCGCTGGTGGAGGCGATGATCCGCGACATGAGCATGGCGGACAAAAAATTCAAACCGGGCGTGTACACCGAAACCGTACAGGATGATACCCGCGAGCTGGTGCTCAATATCAGCCTTGAAACCGACCGTATCGCGGATATCGAACTGCTGTCAGGCACGGGCGATGATGTGGATTTTGTCACCAGCTTTGATGAGATTCGTTCACGCATTCTGACCGCCAACAGCCCGCATGTGGATGCGATTTCCGGGGCAACCAGCCAGAGCGAATCGGTGAAAAAAGCCGTTTCCAAAGCGATGGTGAAATCGGGTAAAGCGCTGGCGCAGGAAGAGGGGGCGGACGACACCACGCCGAAAAATTATGATGTGGTGGTGGTCGGCAGCGGCGGTGCCGGACTGGCGGCTGCGATCCAGGCGCATGACGAAGGCGCACGCGTGCTGATTGTGGAGAAAATGCCAACCTTTGGTGGTAACACCATTAAAGCCTCCGCCGGGATGAATGCCGCAGAAACCCGCTTCCAGCGTGTGAAAGGCATTCAGGACAGCAAAGAGCTTTTCTATCAGGAGACGCTGAAAGGCGGCCAAAACCGCAACAACCCTGAGCTGCTGCGTTGCTTCGTGGAACATGCGCCGCAGGCCATCGAATGGCTGGCGAATCGCGGCATTATGCTTAACGACATCACCACCACTGGCGGCATGAGCATTGACCGCACCCACCGTCCGAAAGACGGTTCAGCGGTCGGCGGTTATCTGATTAGCGGTCTGGTTCGTAATGTGACGAAGCGCGGTATCGACGTGATGCTCGACACCTCGGTTGAAGAGATCCTCTGCGAGCAGGGTAAAGTGAGCGCGGTACGTCTGATCAATGACGAAAACGAAACCCTGACCATCGCGGTGAAAAGTGTGATTGTCGCCACCGGCGGCTTTAGCGCCAATAGCGAGATGGTGGTGAAATACCGCCCGGATCTTGAAGGTTTTGTCACCACCAACCACAAAGGGGCGACCGGGGCCGGTATTGCACTGCTTGAACATATCGGGGCAGGCACGGTGGACATGGGTGAAATTCAGATCCACCCGACGGTGGAACAGAACACCTCGTATCTAATTTCCGAATCGATTCGCGGCGGCGGGGCGATCCTCGTTAACCAGCAGGGCAACCGCTTCTTTAATGAAATGGAAACCCGTGACAAAGTCTCCGCGCAGATCATCGCCTTGCCGGAACATTACGCTTACATCGTGTTTGATGAACACGTACGGGCGAAAAACAAAGCGGCAGATGAGTATATCGCCCGCGGCTTTGTCACCAGCGCCAGCTCACCGCGTCAGTTAGCGGAGAAACTGGGGATGGATTATCATGCTTTCCTGGCAACGCTGGAGCGCTACAACGGCTTTGTTGAACAGCAACATGACAGCGATTTTGGTCGTACCACCGCACTGCGTAACCCGATTAATGAAGGGCCGTTCCACGCGATCCGCATTGCGCCGGGGGTTCACCATACGATGGGCGGTGTAACCATTAATACTGAGACAGCGGTGCTGAATAAAGCGCAGCAGGTCATTCCGGGGGCGTTCGCCGCAGGCGAAGTGGCCGGGGGGATCCACGGTAGCAACCGCATCGGCGGTAATGCGGTGGCTGACATCATTATTTTTGGTTCACTGGCCGGGCACCATGCGGCAAACTGGGCGAAAGCGCAGGCCTGATGATAAGCCCCGGCAGAAACCGGGGCATTTTTTTAGGAGTGAATATGGAACAGCAAGAAGGTGTCTGGTCATACTCCGCCGTCCTGATGGGATCGCCGATCCTGCTCAAACTGTTCAGCCACAACCCCTCGCTTGCCGCCGACACCTTTCGCCTGATCAAACGCTATGAAGATCTGTTTACGGTCAACCGCACGCCTTCGCAGGTGATGGATATCAATCTGGCCGCCGGGCAGCATCCGGTGGCGGTTAGCCGTCCGGTCTTTGCATTAATTGCCTGCGCGAAGGCGGCAAGCCTGGTCAAGGGCGGCTGCTTTAATCTGGCTATTGGCCCGCTGGTCAAACGCTGGCGGATTGGTTTTCGCCACGACAACGCCGTACCACCCGCTGAGGAACTGGCTGCATTGCTGGCGCTGACCGACCCACAAAACGTATTGCTGGACGAGGCCGCAGGCACGGTTTATCTGGCGCGTCCGGGGATGGAGATCGATCTGGGGGCGATTGCCAAGGGCTATATTGCTGACCGGGTACGCGATTTCCTGCGTCGCGAAGGGGTCACGCAGGCGTTGATTAATCTTGGCGGGAATGTGCATACGCTCGGCGCGCCGCAGGGCGGGTGGGGTATCGGATTGAAAAAGCCATTTTCGACGGTGGATGCGCTGGTGGGGGTTATAGATGTGCAAGATAAATCGGTGGTCACGTCGGGAACCTACGAGCGCTACTTTGAGGTAGACGGCAAACGTTATCATCACATCCTTAACCCGGCGACGGGATACCCGCTCGACAACGAACTCGACAGTGTGACGGTGATTTCAACCGACTCACTCGATGGCGATATCTGGACCACGCTGCTTTATGGGATGGGGGTGGAACAAGGATGCCAGGCGCTGCGCAACAAGCCGGAGATCGAAGCAATCTTTGTCACAAAAGACCGGCGGGTGGTGGCCTCATCCACGCGTAATGTCCGTTTTACGCTAATGGATGATAGCTACACCTTTACTGACAGTACTGCTTAAGCAATCCGTACTGCTCTTCCAGCAGGCGATAACGATAGACCGGGCGACCCGTCACCCCATAGTGGATGGTGGTAAATAAAATGCCGATCTGAGCAAGCCACATCAAATACTTACGGCAGGAGACGCGGGAAATATTGACCGCGCTCGCCAGTTCATCGGTCGAAAACTCGATATCCGGGTGCGCATCAATCCATTGACAAATGGTCCGCAGCGTCTGCGGAGTAAGCCCTTTTGGTAAGCGTCGGGTATCGGCAACCTCCTGCGGCCCACCGTGAAGCAGCCTGTCCACATCCGCCTGTTCGTAATACTGCTGCGCGCTCATCAGTTTCTTCTTTTCCTGCCAGTGGGTCAGGGCTTCTTCAAAGCGCGGAAACTGGAACGGTTTGATTAAATAATCCACCACGCCGTAATGCATCGATGTCTGAATGGTCGCGGCATCGGAGGCGGAGGAGATCATGATGACGTCGATTTTCCGCCCACTGGCGCGAATGATCGGGAGCAGCGACAGGCCATTATCCTGCTGCATATAGACATCAAGCAGGATCAAATCGATATCCAGCGCCGGGTCGTTAATCATATTTTCGGCCTGACGCAGGGTGGAGGCGACACCGCAGCAGGTAAAGCCAGATAGCCGCGTGGTATAGACGCGGTTTAGCTCCGCCACCATGGCGTCGTCATCGACAATTAATACATTAATCACACGCTCTTCCTCTCACTGTCCCAGGGGAGTTGTACAAAAAATTGAGTAAATACGCCAGGTTCCGACTCCACCGTAATGCTGCCACCGAGATTTTCGCACTGCTGGCGGGCGAGGAACAGCCCGACGCCCCGGTTTTCGCCTTTGGTTGAGTAACCTTTGTAGAAAATGGCATCGATATGTTCCGGGGAGATACCGGGACCATCGTCGCTGACCTCGGCGCTTAACCAGCCGTTTTGATAGTGCAGCAACAGGCCAATTTCGCCATCGGATTGATCGGTCATGGCGTCGAGGGCGTTTTCAATAAGATTACCCAGAATGGTTACCAGCGCCGTCACCTGTTGCTGGTTGGGGTTATCCGGCACCAGGGATTCATTCGCCAGGGTCAGGATAACCCCGGCCTCTCTGGCACGATTGATTTTACCCAGCAGAAAACCTGCTACGACGGGCGTCTGTATCTGATGCTGCAGGGTGCCGATGTCGTTCTGATAACCTTCTGCCGTCTGTAACACATACTCTTCGAGCGTGTCATAACGCTTCATGTTGAGCAGGCCGAGGATCACGTGCAGCTTGTTCATAAACTCATGGGAGTGGGCGCGGAGAGCATCCACATAATTGACCATCCCGTCGAGACGTTGCAGTAGCTGACTGATTTCGGTTTTATCCCTGAATGTGCTGACCGCGCCAATGACCCCATCCTGGCCGCGCACGGGCACACTGTTGCACAGCAGCAAATGCCCGTTGCAGCCGATCTCCTGATCGGACAGCGGCTGTCCGCTTTGCAACACGGTTTGCAGGTCGGCAAACAGCGGCGTGTGGCGAATATCGCGGGTGCCGTGGTTATTGGTGCTGAGCAACATCTGGCGCGCGGCCTGGTTGGCGAGGGTGATATTGCCCTCGCGATCAACGGCAATAACCCCCTCTTTGAGCGATTGCAGCATGGCCTGGCGCTGTTCAAACAGGGTGGAGATTTCATAAGGTTCCAGACCAAAAAGAATACGCTTGAGCACCCGGACCAGCGCCCAGATGCCAAGCGAGCCGACCATGGCGCTAAAGAGCATGGTGAGCAGCAATCCCCAGCGGCTGTGGCTTATCTGTTTATCCACTTTACTGAGCGAGATGCCGATGGCGACCACGCCGATTTGCTGGTGTCGGGCATCAAATACCGGTGTAAAAACGCGCAGTGCCTCGGCGAGGACGCCGTGGTTGACCGAGACATTCTCCCGGCCATGTAGGGCGGGGATCAGATCATCACCAATAAAGTGTTTGCCAACTTCACTGGCCTCGCGATGTGATAAACGGATGCCGTCCATATCGGTCACGACGACAAACAGCAGATCGTTTCTGCGTTGTACCGCCTGGGCAAGGTCCTGCACCGTTTGGCTCCCGACAGGCATCGAGAGCGCGCGTTTGATCTCCGGTTCATCGGCAAGGGTGCGTGCAACGGCCATCGCAGTGTCCTTCACCCCTTCCCGGGTGACATTGGCGATCTGGACAAAATAGAGCGCGTAAACCACCAGTAACACCGAGCCAATAACGCTGCACAGCATCAGCGTAACCAGGGTACTGAGTTTCATGGTGCGTTTGCGCGAAGCAGGATGTGGATGCCTTCCGTTCACTGCGGCCTCAAAATCATTCACAGAAAGAGGGTAATTATCGCCGAAGGGGCGTATATCTCAAAGCGGCTAACGGCTTGTCACCTTTGAATTTATCCCCTCAGTTACGTGACACGTCTCGCAAGGCAATTATATGAATCGCTTTATAGTAGGGCAGGATAAATAAAAAGGAGGTAATGATGAGCACTTTGTTAACGGTAGCGGCGAAAGCGCGACGTAATGACCGGACAACGGAGATAGACAGACTCTCAACAGACGATGTCCTGCAACTCATTCATCAGGAAGATGTCGCTGCTCACAACGCGGTGGCGCACTGTTTGCCTGATGTAGCGAGAGTGGTTGAGCATGCCGTGGCGGCACTCAGTCGCGGCGGGCGAGTTGTCATTATCGGGGCCGGCGCCTCTGGCGAACTGGCGCAGCAGGCGATTAATGATTTTGCCCCGGACAGCCAGACACAGGTGCGTTGCATTGCGGTTAATGACACGCATGCCGACGACTACGACGGCGGGATTGGTGCCCTACAGGCGATAAATTTTAACCACAATGATGTGCTGCTGGCGCTCACGCTAAGCGGTAAAACGCCGTGGGTGTGGGGCGCGCTGCGCCAGGCTAACGAGACCGGCGCAATGGTGGCGGTACTTACTTCCGATCAACATAGCGAAGCCGCAAGCCTCGGGGATATCGTGATTGCGCCGCCAACGGGCGCGGAAGTGGTTGCGGGTTACGGGAATCCCAAAGCACGGCGCGCGCAGCAAACTATTCTGACCATGTTAACGACCACGCTTGCCATCCGCAGCGGCCGGGTATATAGCAACCTGCGGGTGGATATTCCGGCGACGGAAAATAAATGGCAGGAGCGCCAGATAGCGATCGTGATGGCGGCCAGTGATTGTTCACGCAAAGAGGCAAAAGCGGCGCTGGCAAGCTGCAATCAGCAGTGCAAAACCGCCATTCTGATGCTGCTCAGCGGGATGGATGCGTGGGATGCGAGCGAAGCACTACAGCGCAATAACGGCCATCTGCGCCTGGCGCTGAAAGAGAAGAGAGGGTGAGTTTCGGGCCACACGGCATAGGTCATGTAGCCTGCGTTGTGGAGTAAAACCGTGAAAAGCTGAGGAGCGTGGGTAAATCCACGCGCCTCAGAAGCGCAAGACCGTGCGATCAAGAAACGGCTGCACGCTTCAATTCATTCAAGAAGAGACACGCGCGAATGCGTGTCATGATTCCAGCTAAAAAGCACCAGATGCCAGAGTCCCGGTGCTTTTCGGGAAGGGTCAATTAACCCCTTTATCCCAAGCGACGTCAGACGGTTACGCACATTCCACGACCGGGGGACTCCGCCTTCACGCACGATTTCCTGCCAGGGCGCAATGGCATCATTCAGGTCAATACCTGCGGCGAACAGCGCCTCAGCATTTCTGAGATCAATAATTTTATCGCTGGTAACACTAACCCTGACGATTTCAAGGTTGTGACTTCTGTTACCGCTGTGCGACTGCATGGCCGCTTCTACCCCTTCTGGCGAGGAACTGAGGTACAGCGTGGGTTGATGGCTGTCTGAATACCTGCCTGGCGCTCTGGAACCCGATAACGCAAAATGCCGATATGCGGGATCAATGGCCCGGTAAAAAACCCCGTCGATATTCGTTAAATAATTTGTCAGATCCATACGTTCTCTCACTTCTCTTCTGAGAAATGCCCCCCTTCTGCGGGCGTCCGTCACCCATCTGGTTTGCCTGCCAGCGCTGGTTATGCCAGGAAAGCACAAAAAGCGGCAACAGTCGGTTAGCGTGAAATACTTATGGCAGCGCCAGATGAGCTTTATGTTCATCAAATAATGCAATTAAGTGGTCGGCAACGACTCTGACCCGTCGTGACCCGGCTAAGTCTGAATGCATCACCAGCCATAACGGCTGATCCACACCAGGATCGGGATTTACGCCATGCAGACCGTTTTTCCTTGCCATAAAGTGCGGCAAAACGCCTAAACCGAGACCCGCTAAAACGGCGGAGACCTGTGCCGCGAGCGTGTTTGCTTCCAGCCTGCATGGCCTGCCGCGAAGCATTCTCGTTATCCAGCGCGCCGCAGGCAGGTGTTGGTGTGATTCCGGCCAGCCTATATAGTGCGCATTTTGTAACGTGACTCCCGCGGGCCCGCCAGACATTTTTTTAAGATATGCCTCAGCGCCGTATACGCCAAATCCCACCGTTCCCAGACGTTTTAGCGTCAGATTTCCGCTCTCTGGCTTGACCATGCGTATCGCTAAATCGGCATCTCTGCGATGAAGATTAACTGACTGCACGCCGCTGAGCACTTCCACCCGCAGTTCAGGATAGTTGTTCATCAGCCCTTCCAGCGAGGGCAGGATGAAATGCGTAGCCAGGTTGTCCGATGTTGCCAGCCGGACAAGCCCCGCAACATTACCCTGTAGTTTAGCTTTCTCGCCAAAAGCGAGCCCCGCGTATTCCAGCGCTTCCGCCTGCTCCAGTAGCGCTTCACCATCATCCGTTAACCGGTATCCGCTCTGATGTCGGCTGAAAAGCGGCACGGACAGCGACTGCTCAAGCCTGTCCAGCCTTCTTGAAATCGTAGCGATGCCCATTTCCAGAGCTTCTGCTGCGCCGCTCAACGTCCCCGCGCGGGCGATGGCCAGAAAAATGCGCGTATCGTCCCAGTTAAAATTGGCACTCATAGTTTTTCCGTTTATGGAAAACGGCTCTCCATTTTCAGGTCTGTTTTATCGATTTTAACAAGATAATACTGTCGTTCCCATAAGGAGATAAACATGAAAAAACCAACATTAACGCCATCGCTCAACCTGGCTGCCATCCCCATTGCCGGACCTCGATGCGCTGTTCAAGAAATGAAAGGCGCGGCTGCCTGAAATTACTTACCAAAAAACGCCTCAGTCACATTTCCACCTATTTTTAAGAGTATTTATTTTATGAATGAAACGGCTGTACACGTAAGTTTCGTGCCGGTGCGCGCCTGGCTGGCAGTTACCGTACTTGGGATCAGTGCATTTTCAATCGTGACAAGCGAGCTTGCGCCGGTTGGTATGCTCAGTACCTTAGCAAAGGATTTGAATCAGACTGAATCTGGAGCGGGTCTTGTCGTAACCGCCTATGGCTGGGTTGGTGCGCTCGCAGCGCTGCTCTCCGGCGCGATACCCGCACGCATTTCCCGCAAGACTCTGCTTGTTGGCCTGATGCTTATTCTTGCTTTGTCCTGCATGGCTGCAACTTTTTCTTCTTCCATGAGCACATTTATGAGTGCGCGCATGGCCGGGGCACTTGCGCACGGTGCGTTCTGGGCAATGATTGGCATAGTGGGCGCGCAGCTTGTTCCGGCGCAAAAGCTTGGGCTTGCCACCTCAATCATTTTTGGCGGCGTCTCGGCAGCCAGCGTTCTGGGTGTACCTCTTTCGAGTTTTATTGCTAGCATGGCTGGATGGCGTAATGCCTTTATGCTCATTTCGCTGCTGGCGCTGGCTGCCGCCTGTGCATTATTCTGGACGCTTCCCGCACTGGCGGCGCCGCAGCCACTAAGGCTGCGTCTCTACTGTGGGCTATTCAAAAACCCGGTGCTCATGTCCCTGTATTGTGCAACAGCCTGCATTATTTCGGCCCATTTCGCGGCCTTCACCTATCTGGAACCCCTGTTGATGAAGGTCCATGGCGTACCGGCTGCTTCCGTCTCGGGTTTGCTGCTGGTGTTCGGGCTTTCTGGCCTGGCAGGGAATGTCATTGCCGGTAAGCTGATTGACCGGCATCTTAAAACGCTTATTTTCACGTCACTTCTTTTGAGTGCCCTCGCACTCGGTATGCTTGGTATGAGTAGCGTCGCACCTCTTCCTTTCTGGTTAATGGGGATGCTGCTTGCCTTGTGGGGGGCGGGTATTTCGATTGTATTTGTCGGGTTGCAGACGTGGTTACTTCATAGCGCCGGCGATGCCGCACAACCGGCGTCAGCCATTTATGTCGCAATTTTTAACGCAGCGATAGGAACCGGTGCCCTTGCGGGTGGCCAGGTGTTAGCCGTAACAGGTTTTCAGGGGCTGGCGTTACTGGCAGCAGGTATTATTGTGGGCAGTATGATGCTTGTAATGGTGCTGAAAAATCCCGTGAAAATGCACCAGGGAAAATGCGACTGCTGATAAAAACGCGGCGATGGCATAAGGGACGCAACAGACTTGCGCCCCTTACTTTAATAATTAGCTTTGACAGAAACGGAGCCGGTTGCCAAAGGGATCATGGACTTCCATAACCTCTCCCCAATCCTGCTTGATGATTTCCGGGCGACCGTAACCATAATGTTTGTCGTGTAGTTCCTTTCTGAACAACGCAATATTGTTCATCGGGATAAATATCGTTGCGCCTGGGGTGGCGTCACCGTGATGTTCAGAAAGATGCAACTGCAAACCATCGCGGACGATGCCCATATACAGGGGTAAGTCGGGTGCAAAACGGTGTTCAAACTCAACGCTGAATGACAGAAATTCAAGGTAGAACTCCTGTGCTTTTCGGATATCAAAAATTCGCAGGATGGGTATCGATTTACTGAACTGAATTTGAGACTCGGGAACCTGCGGACGTAACGATGCCGCCGCCGTGTTCCAGTCTCTAAAGCCTAACTGATGCGAAACCATTTCGAGTGCGGTGGAGTAAGAGATCGTCTGCTCATGTAACGCAAGAGAGGCTTTTAACTTTGCAGCCATGTGTTTGGCTTGCTCGATAGAAAACATAATTGCTCCTGTCGTCAGGAAATGAGGGTGCTCGCATTACCACATCCCGACCATCAAGAGTGGTTGAATCAATGAAGTTGAGAACAAACATGCTTTCACCTTTTCCCATCGGGAAGCGAGCGGCAGGCAGCATGAGCCCTGAAAAAGAATACCCAGACCCTGGACATTCCTCAAGCTTTCGGGGGCGTATGAAGAGGGCGGCTACCAGTCCAGGTAGGTAGGGGTAATAGATATCAGATGCAATAAACACAGCGCCCGCGTCTTGCTCACCGCAGATCTGACGCCCACAGAGTGCGAGTAGATGATGTTGCTTACATCATGATAAGTTGATTCAGGATGAGTAGGTCACCGAAGCCAACACCTTTACGTAAAAAGGAATGTCAGATGGATTTAGAAACCGCACGTCTAACGCTTGAACCTTATAATGACTCACACTACGAAGGCTTAAGAAGGATGGATAGCGATACCCGTGTGATGCGTTATATCAACCATGGTATTGCTAAAACACCCGAAGAGACCTGGGAAGGTATCAGACGTGTCCAGGCCCGTTGGGAGCAATACGGGTACTCGTGGTGGGTAATCAAAGAAAAAGCGTCCGGGGAGATCGTTGGTGCAGCCTGCCTCCAGCACCTGGCAAATGTGGATGGCGCGCCGTTAGAGATAGGCTGGCGACTCGTCCCGGAACATCATGGCAAAGGTTATGCGACAGAAGCCGCTAAAGCGATTATTGCTTTCGCGGTAGAGCGGACAGGCACAACGTATCTGGTGGCTGTTGCCGATCCTGACAATATCCCCTCGCATCGCGTTATGCAGCGCTTAGGGATGACGTATAAGGCAATAGAACAGCATTATGATGTGCCCTGCGTCGTTTATGAACTTACGCTTCAACGTTCTGAGTAAGGGTTATTAATCATTCTGGGGAGGGGAATATCCTTTCGCTCCTCTTCATAGCAGACAAGGTTGCGCTGTCGACGGGCATGTGTGTGCCAGACGCATATGCTATTTCTGGCACATCAACGCAAGCAGTGAATCTTTGAGATACCCCTCCAGCAGAGATGCGCAAATGCGTGTTTCATATGACATCATGCCCGCCGGTGGATGAAGCAGCCAGGCAGTAAAAGGCGGGACCGTGTAGTGGCTTAAAAGGGGGATTAGCGCCCCCTTTTCCATTTCGTTTTTGCAAACCGGAAATTGCAAAACACCGATGGCATGACCAGCTAATAACCAGGTGAGGACACTGCGCCAGTGGGTGGACTGAAATTTAACGTCAACGGGAACGTTAATGGGTTGGGCATCAGCATTGATCAATGGAATGCGATGGCTGGCAAATACGCCAGAGACAGCAGCAAATGGATAACCAGCCAGCGCATCCGGAGAGTCTGGATAACCCATTCTGGCCAGCAAAGCAGGGGAGGCGAGCAACACTCTGCGCACGCTACCAAGTGGACGGGCGACAAAAAAACCTTCTGAGACCTCTCCCAGCCTCAGTGATAAATCCACCCCCTCCGTGACAGGATCGATAACGCGGTCATTAAAAATGACATCGATCTGTAGTCCCGGATGTTCGTTCTGAAGCTGCAACAGTGCAGGCATCAGCAGGCTTTCCCCGGCAGAATAGGGCGCCGCAATACGGATTTTGCCTTGCAGCCCCTGATTTTCTTCATTCACGGAAAGCGCGTGTTCTGCCGCCTGAATGGCCGCTTTGCTTCGCTCATAAAACAGATTACCGCTATGCGTCAGAGACATGTTCCGCGTGTTGCGCCTTAGCAAACGCGTACCAAGATGTGCTTCCAGTTTATCTATTCTTTCACTGACGGCGGGTTGGCCAATGCCAAGATCGCGGGCTGCAGCCGACATGCTGCCCCGCTCAACGACCCTGATGAATATGCGCATTGCTGAGAAGAGATCCATTTAGCAATTATATCGGTTTTACCGATAAATGTAATTCGACACAGGTATCTACTGTTCTTCTGCGAAATGATGAAAACTCAACGCTCAGGTAAGCGTTAAGCAAAATAGTAATCTATTTCATTGAATTATTGGTGGAAGGTAATTATGTCAGATATCAGGCTTTTCATGTTCCAGTCAGGAACGCAGCAGTGTAAATATCAGCATATAAGGATGAATCAGGGCGTGGGAGAGAATTATGAAATTCCCGTCCCCTGGTTCCTGCTGACACATCCGGATGGTTTTACTCTGATTGACGGTGGTCTGGCTGTAGAAGGATTGAAAGATCCTTTTGCCTATTGGGGAAGTGCGACAGAGCAGTTTAAACCGGTGATGTCAGAAGAGCAGGGCTGCCTGGAACAGCTTAAAAGGATTGGCATCGCCCCGGAGGATATCCGCTATGTGGTACTGTCCCATTTACACTCCGATCATACGGGGGCGATTGGCCGTTTCCCACATGCCACTCATGTGGTTCAGCGGCGAGAGTATGAATATGCCTTTGCACCTGACTGGTTTACATCTGGTGCCTACTGCCGACACGATTACGATCATCCTGAACTTGACTGGCTTTTTCTCGACGGCTTATCAGATGACAACTATGACCTTTACGGTGATGGCACGTTGCAGTGTATTTTCACGCCAGGGCATTCACCGGGACATCAATCTTTTCTCATCAGATTACCCGGCGGGACATATTTTACGCTGGCGATTGATGCGGCTTACACCTTAGATCATTACCATGAGAGGGCGCTCCCTGGCCTGATGACATCCGCCACTGATGTCGCTCACTCTGTTCGCAAGCTGCGTAAGCTTACCGAGCGATATAACGCGATATTAATACCCGGTCATGACCCTGATGAATGGAAAAAAATCAGGCTTGCTCCCGCCTGGTATAGTTGAATCATTGCTCGCTCTGTAGTTGTGCATTGAATTTGGCCATCTGAACAGATGTGATATGCTCATGTCGGAATAATACAGGTGCTCTGATGAAAAAAAGGAATTTCAGTGCAGCGTTGAAACGTAAATTCTTTTAGCCAATTATTGCTCAGAACTACACCGTGGCTGAAACAGCCGCTGCAACAATAACCCAGGGAGTCGGGCAATTACGGGGCGAGCGGTAGGGAATTAATATAAAGGTGCTTAAGCGCCTTTTAATGTCACAGAGCCAAACCATAACTATTTCATGTTTGGCTTAACGATTTGATTATTTCAGAAGCGAAATGAGATATTAACTCATTGCTGTGTTCGGATAGTAACGAAAAACGGGGGAGTTCGACGATAAGACGCTCTCTGGTTGGCTCGAAATAGTCGGGAGCATGCGGCCCTGTCTCTATACAGCATTGGGCGAATCCCCATAAGATGTCGAGTATTTCAACCGTAAGTAACTCATCGGCGCTATCAAGAATCTCTAATATAAATGGAAGGGCAATATATCCTGCTGGCGCCATAGAAACATGCTGATGACAGAGTCCGCACCAAAGCTTATGACTGGCGCTCATTGCTGACTCGTGATCATCAGATGCTAATTGTAATAATAACTCAGGAACATCGTTTGCGGGTCCATATGCTGTACAGGATGAATTCCAGTTTATAGCATAGATTCTTTCCTCCAGTGATGCATTATTCATCGGTAATTTCCTTTGTTCTGAATGAGTATAATCAACAGTTTTTTTGCATTAACGATAATGTAACCAAAACTCGTGCTATTAAAATAAATAGCCTTAAGCGCACCACTGCTATTATAGCCATTTGGCGGTTCTAAAGTCAGCATCTAACTCGATAACTGTTTTAAGGAAAATCCACACCTCATACATATTTACTTACGTTAATGTTCTTCATCTCACTTGGTGGATTAAGGATCTTAAGTCATTAATACTGGGACTGTCAGCGTTAGCATTTCTACCTGTCAGTACGCAACTGCAAAGTGGTATATCTCCAGGCCAATTAAGGATATCTTCTGATGCTCAGCCGTTTTATAACCCACGCAGTATCTTTCTTTTTGCCATTGACAGGCTTCATCATAAGTTTATCGGGGCACGCAGAATCTTTAACGGACAGGGCCGAATATCAACAGATAAGCGGGCTTATCAGGGAACCTCTCACGCTGTCCGTCACGTTAAATAACGGCCAGCCTGCAATACTTGATGCTTTTGTCACACGTCCGGTTAGCAAGAAGCCTTTGCCGGTTGTGTTAATCACCAATGGAACTACCGGTAAGGCCGAGTTTGACCGCTGGACGCTTAACCCAAACCGGTACTCCTCAACAGCAATCGCGTTTGCACGCCATGGATATGCTGCAGTGGTCGTCCTGCGGCAGGGATATGGTCAGTCCAGTGGCGCTGCGGAATATGCAGGACACTCGTGCACTCAGCCCTTTCATCTGCAGGCCGGAGAGCAGGACATCCAAAATATGGTTGCGGCGCTTAACGCTGTGCGCCGGAATTCATGGGCATCCGTTGATAATGCGATGCTGGTTGGTATGTCCGCCGGTGGATTTGCCGTTATCGCAACGGGTGCCACAAATCCGCCAGGCGTAAAGGCAGTGATCAATTTTGATGGCGGCAGAGGGGCCATCGACGGGAAATCTCTCTGTGATAAGACGGGGCTGATGAAATCGTATGCGCAATACGGAAAAGCAGCGAAGATCCCTTCGCTGTGGCTTTACGCAGAAAACGATAAGTCGTTTCCCCCGGATACAGGCCGAGAGATGTTTAATGCCTATCAGCAGGGTAAAAGCCCGACCCGGTTCGTCGTCATGCCTCCTTATGGGAAGGATGGTCATGTCTTTATGGATTCTGCGCCGGAGAGTTTCTGGTGGAATACCGTCGCTACTTTTCTTGAGCAGTACCATCAGCCGTTTCAGGAGATAATCAGGCTTCCCGTCGTAAATCTCATTGAACCGCCAGCCCTCAATGCTGCCGGAAAAAAAGCCTTTTCCGAGTATGAAACAACGCAGCGATATGAAAAAGCCTTTGCCACCGATCCGGACGGAGACTGGGGCGCTGCATACTGGGCCAGAAACAGTCAGGAAGCTGCCGCAACGGCGCTTAATATCTGTACAAAGGAACAACGCAAAGGGGCACCTCAATGCACTCTGTACGCTATCAACAATAATTACGCCGCAGAGAAAAGACACTGAAATAAGCGGATAGAACCGCGGTTCTGGACCAGCGTGGCTGACACCAGTCTGTTTGCGTCATGCATAAAAATCAGGTTTCACTCTGAATTAACGCGATGGTGTCGTCTTTTTCCCGGCTGCCTCATCGAAGGCTTTTCGGGACGCCTCAATATCCTGCCATGTATCCCTGATCCAGTCGGTGAATCCGGCGAGGGGTTTTAGCATCGAATGACCACGATCAGTGAGCTGATATTCCACCCTGGGTGGAAGCTCCGGGTAATAATAACGGTTAACGAGACCATCTCGTTCCAGGTTGCGTAGCGTCAACGTCAGCATACGTTGTGAGATATCGGGAATGCCGCGTCGGATGGCGCTAAATCGCAGGGGGATATCAGGCGAAAGCGACAGCAGCGAAATAACAAGAATGGTCCATTTATCACCCAGCCTTTCCAGCACACTCCCTGGGGCACACGGCGTCAGTTTCGGTCCGTCGGGTGTTTCAATGATCGGTCTGCCATTAATCTCACGCGCCATAACTTTTCTCCGCTGAAGGCTCCTGATAGTTACTTCTGTGTAACCAGGGACCAAAAATGTGCCGTCTTGTGGAGGAAATCATAATAGTTCCATACTGTGACCTTCAATAGTTACTATCGAGAACTTTTATGAACAAAACAGCAGAATTTCTTGTTTTTGGCGCCACCGGACAACAGGGCGGGGCGGTGGCGCATGCGCTACGGGCGGCGGGCCGTGAAGTCAGGGCCTTTGTGCGTGATCCGCATAGCGAAAAGGCGCAGGCATTGATGGCGGCGGGCATCACGCTTGCCGTCGGCAATCTTTTTGACAGGGCTTCCATTGAGCGGGCAATGGTGGGCATCAAGGGGGTTTTCAGTGTTCAGGCCAGCTCTCCGCAGGGAGAGATAAGTGATGAGCAGGAGATCATTCAGGGAAAAGCCATTGCAGACAGTGCTCTGGCGGCCGGAGTCAGCCATCTTGTTTATTCTTCGTCCGGCGCGGCGGGGAAAGGCCCTACAGGTATGGGGCATTTCGACAGCAAGTCGGAAATAGAAAATTATGTCCGCTCTTTGCCACTTTGCTGGACGATCACGCGTCCGGCCAGCTTTATTGAAATGCTGATGCTGCCCGGTATGGGGCTGAACACCGGGAATTTCTCCTTCTTCATGCAGCGTAACCAGCCGATGCAAATGATTACGCTGGACGATCTCGGGCGTATCAATGCCCGTATTCTGTGTAACCCGCAACTGTTCGCCGGAAAAGTGCTGGAAATCTCCAGCCAGACGCTGACAGGGGAGGATCTGGAGCGTGCTTTCTCAAACGCCGCAGGTTTCCCCATCCACTATCAGCGCTTTCCCGACGCACTATTAACACAAAACAGCTTCCTTCGTCGGCTTACCGAACTGGTAGACAATGGCATTGTCGCGGGCGTTGCCGATATTCCGGCACTGGAAAAGATGTTCGGTGAAATGATGAAATTGGATCAATGGCTTGCGGGACCCGGAAAACAACACTTTCAGGCCGCACTTAACGCCCCACAGGCTGAAATCGCGCTACGATAAACCTTTATCGACAACGCTCTGACTCACCGGCCACGTTATTCCAGCGCGGCCTTTGCTAACGGCACATCAGAAGTCGCGCCCCCCGCCATCTGAGCCGGGACGGCGCGAAAGGAATTCATTGAGATTGCATAGCCATAAGTTTGCCGGAAACGCACCGCGAACAGCAATCAGAAACGGTATGTCACCTTCAGGCTTCCGGTGGGCGATGTTTTTCGCTGAACAATGGGGCTATTACGTGCATCCCCCGTTAATTGCGTAAAGCCAGCTTCGGTAATCACGCTCCAGTCCTGATTAATCTTATACGTCCAGTCAATATTTGTGGACCAGGCATAAATGCCGGAACCGGCATCATATCGCGTAAAGCCCGATGCGGCCGACTGCGATGCGCTTACCCCGTAGTATGTCTGCATATACTTGCTCGTCCCCCAACTGCCGGTTAGCGCCAGCGTCACGGCATTGCTTGATGAATTATAGAGCGGGCTGACAATGCCGAAATGCAAGGCCGTACCATTGTCTCGCTCAGAAAGGGGCACCTCAGCCTGCAATTGCACATTAAGCCAGTCGGTCACCTCATACCCCAGGGTCGGCACACCGATAGCTGAACCTTTGATATCGCCCATACCGCGCAAATAGTCGCTGCCGCCGTTTATCGAGTCGCTGTCCACGTCACGATCTTTACGGCCTGCACGGTAGCTCAGCGCTGCGCTGTAATTAAATTTGCCGATGTTGTTGCCGTAACCGAGACCGCGCTGAGCGCTGACGAAGAAGCCATTTGCCATAGCGTAATCAACTACCAGGGCAGTGGTGACACGACTTTTATCCGAACCCGAATAGTAGGGCGCAACATCCACACCTCCACCCAGGGTCAATTCGTTGCTCTGTTTCTGTTCCGCCGCCAGTACCGGGGTGGTCAGTAATGCCAGGACAACGCCCGGCACCATTTTTTTCAGGCTGCGGCACGGAAATGAACAGGGGGACTCAGGATGCAGGTTTCTGTTTTTCATTAAAGAAGTCCTTGTTGATTCAACTGATTACAAGACAAACGGTTGTTAATCGCCAGAATGCTCAGTGTGAATGCTTACCCTAAAGTTCTCATGAGCCAAAAATGAAGAAATGCTGAAGCAAGTGCCAGTGCTGCAAACCTGATGGATTTCCTGCTACCGTCTTTTCTTCAGACGATCTTCATTCACTGTTGATACAGTAACCATTGTGAAAATTCTCCTAATCGAAGACGACCTGGATCTGGGCAAAGGTGTGCGTATCGCCCTTGCAGATCAAGGGTTTGATGTCATATGGGTTCGCCGCAAAGAGGATGCGCTGCATCAAATCGATGCCTGCGTGCCGGAACTCGTGTTGCTTGACCTCGGGCTGCCCGACGGTGATGGCATGAGCCTGATGACGTACATGCGTCAGCAGCTCAAAGGGATCCCCGTCATCATCCTCACTGCGCGAGGCACCCTGCAGGATCGCCTGAGCGGGCTGGATGCCGGTGCAGACGACTATCTCGTCAAACCTTTTGTTCTGGCCGAATTGTTGGCCAGGGTGAGGGCGCTTGCGCGCCGCAGTTACGGTTTTCAAAATGAGGTGATAGAGATTCGGGGGTTAACGCTTCATGTGCCGACCCGACGCGTGACAGTGAGCGAACGTCATATTGAATTGACGGCCAGTGAATATGCGCTGCTTGAAATTTTAATGTTGCGCACCGATCGCGTGCTGACACGCAGGTTTCTGGAAGAGAGGGTATTCGGCTCAAAAGAAAATATGAGCAACGCGCTCGATGTGCATATGGGCAATTTGCGTCGCAAAATTGGCGAAGGCTATGTGCGAACGGTGAGGGGCGTAGGGTATGTCATTGATACCGTGCCTATCCAGAAAGGGGAAGGTTGATGCGAAATTTCTGGCGACAACTGAGAACCCCAACGCTCGTGCGGCGAATTATGGTCGCTCAGATGCTCCTGCTTACACTGCTTTGGTCTCTATTTCTGACCTTCGTCTTGTGGGAGGACTTGCGCAGCCCCTCGATACTCACGGGCAGTAAGACCTACGACGCCGTTTTTACTCTGGTTCAGAGTATGGACGAGCGACCCCAGGAGCGAACCGTCGTGCTTGACGCGTTCAGCAAGGCGTTGCGGGAAGGTTATGGCGGCGGTGAAGATCCTGAGCTCTCAATCAGCCTGATTGTTCGCAAGAATAAAGCACTCATTTATTCATCGCCTGGCGCGCCGACAGGGGTGATAAATACCCGGTTTGGGGAGATTCAGCGTATTCAGAGCGAAGGGCGCGCCTGGACTGGTCGTACGCTCAAGTCAGACAACGCTGACGTGGAGGTAACGCTTGTTACCCCTGCCGCAGGCTGGAATTTCTTTTTTTATCTGAACTCGCGTGGCTACTACATATTGCCGCTGCTGGTGTGCATTCCTTTTCTTTTGTTTCCAGCGTGGTTATCCATCCGTATTGCGATGCGCCCGTGGAACAAAGTGGTTAATGAAGTTTCCTTACGACCATCAGACGATCTCTCGCCCTTAAAAGAAGTGCCAAAGCACAAGGAGCTTCGCCAGATGGTTGATGCGATCAATATCTTTCTTGCCAGGGTGCGGGAAAGCACGGAACGGGAACGGGTATTTATTGCCGATGCCGCTCACGAGTTACGTACGCCGCTCGCGGCGATGCGTATCAATGTTGAAGCGTTGCAGTCCTATGTCAGCAGCGACAGGCAACAGGAGTTGCTGGCAGGGATTATTCGCAGCAATAGCCGTGCGGCGCGTCTCGTTAATCAGTTGCTATTGCTGATGCACAGCGAAGCGCGCATTGACACGGTAATGGCGCCTGTGCCGCTGACGACGCTCATACAAGAGCGTATGGCGGCGTTGTCACCGCTGGCTGCTGAACGCGGGATTGAGCTTGAATTTTACTCCCATGACGAAACCTGGGTGACCGGCGTCAGGGAACGCCTGATGTCGCTTATCGACAACGTCATTGAAAATGCCGTGAAGTACAGCCCGCAGGGCGGACGGGTTGAGGTAGAGGTCCGAACGCGCGATGAATCCACGCAGCTACGTGTCTCAGACGCCGGCCCTGGCATTCCCGTTGAATTGAGGGAGCGCGTATTTGATCGATTTTTTCGCGATCCCGGGCAGATGCAAAGCGGAAGCGGCCTGGGCCTGGCCATCGTCAAGGCGGTTGCCCAGCAACACAACAGCAGCGTAAGCCTCAGTACATCTGCAGAAGGTGGACTGATGGTGACGATTGACTTCCCCAACCCCCAGGGACGCCTGAAACACAACATCTGATCCCTGCCTGGCGGAGGGCCTCTACCACAACAATGGAGTTGAAAGTGAAATACCTGTCTCTGGCAACACTGTTCTTTTCAATCTTCATGAGCGGGTGCGCCATCACTGTCAGTGATTTAAAAAGCAGCCAGTCATCTTTTGATGGCAGTTTTACCAGCCAGACGGGGCCCTCCGATACCTATAGAACCTTACGGCACATGGCAAGGCAGTGCCTGGAATATGAGGCCTATTCAGGAAATCCGGTTATCGTATTAAGTGAGTTTGACGCGGAGCACAAAGAAGGTGAGATCAACCAAAAGTTCCTTGCGGATGGACTGTTGATTAACAACACGCTTATTCAGGTGGAAAACCAGGGTAGCGACAAAGCGAAGGTCAGCTTATATACCACCAAGAACATCCTGAGTGTGGGGATCCGGTCGCCAAAAATAGGTGATATCAAGCGCTGGACCGGCGGGGATAAAACGTGTTAGCTCAACACGCTTGTAGAGATTCAGGCTTGTTCTCAGATGGCGTGGCGGGTCGTCATGCTGTGTTGACTTATTTAAACTCAGCGGATTAACCCCGCCAGCAATATCAGGATCGCAAGATGTGTCCGGCTAATGAAAACAGATTTTGCCTGTGCTGGTATTTCAGGAAGAAGAAAAATACCCGCAGAATATCCGCCTCTCGCTCATTTCTCCGCTGACGTACGCCGGGCCAGCCAGGCCCCCCAGAACAAACTGGAAAAGAAGCGAATCGGGGCCTCAAATCCGGCGCCAAAGAGTAAGGCAAAGACATCATCTTCTGACCGGGGTGGCTCTGCGCCCTGCAGAATTTTGTTCATTTTAGACTGGACCTCTTCGGGTTCAGCGCCATTCATTCGCCAGCGATTTGCCCATGCGGCCATCAGCACGGGTTGCGATGCGTAAGCGCGATAGTTTCCTGCAACGACCAGCGGGGCATTCGGTTTCAGGCGCATCGCAATCTGGGTCAGAATATCGTGTTTTGCCTCATCGCCTGGCAGATGGTGCAACACGCCAATCATAATGGCGGCATCGAAGGCGGGGGAGGCATCCAGATCAGAAACCGCACCGGGAACAGCTTCAACGCGGTCGGCTATTGCGGCACTGGCGATATTGGCACAGGCAAGATCCAGCATTGGTTGAGAGGGATCGACGGCGACAAAAGACCAGCGTGGCTCGAGTGTCGCAGCGGCGATGATCTCCCCGGCTGTTCCTCCGGCCCCCACCACCAGCACACGCGCAGGCTTCGCTTCACCCAGCGCGGCAGCGAGCATACATGCAGAAAGTTCGTGGCAGGCATCATATCCGGCCAGCGCAATCCGGCTTTGTTGGGCGCATTCCCCAGCACGAGTGGCGTCGAATTTAGCAGCAGAATCTTGGGTCATGGCATCTCCAGGCAGTCATTCAGGTAGTAGGTCATTCTCTCTCGTTGACGTAGAATAAAAGATTCTGGGTAATAAAGTTCGGGAAAGACATGATTGAAAGTCTGAATATTCCACGAAGATATGATCGTCTGACGGCCTTCCTGCACGCTTTTCCGCTCCATGTGGAACAGTGCGAGTCGCCAACGTCGGCAAACCTGCTGATTATCGATGTGAATTGCTCAGGCGGGCCGACCCATTTGCTCTACCGCGCCAGAACATCGGGTGGTCTGCCTGCCGGGGCGACGCTGTGTGCCGCCGCAAGGGTTGATTTTGGCGGCAGTGCGAACCCACTGGTTAGCGCATTACCGGACGAGCTGTGCTTTTCCATGGCGGAGATGCCCCAATTACTTGGCCTGGCTGAACTGATCGTGGCGGAGTACGATGTGAACCGTTGCGGTGGCGGTGCCGTCCAGACCCGGTTGTGCGAAGTCGTGGTGGTATTAGCCATTCGTCGGGCCATCGCGCAGGGAACCGTGGATGCAGGGCTGTTAGCGGGACTTGCCCACCCTAAACTGCACAGGAGCCTTGTCGCTATACACGATGATCCGGCGCGGAAATGGCAGATCCCCGACCTGGCTGCGATTGCCGAAATGTCCCGCGCGCAATTTATCGAGGTGTTCAGGAAAACGGTCGGCGCCTCGCCGGGGGCATATTTGACCAACTGGCGGTTAGCGCTGGGCGCGGCCAAATTACGATCCGGACGGAGCGTTAAATCCGTCGCCGCGATGGTGGGCTTTGGCAGCGCTGAGGCATTCTCGCGCGCATTTATGCGTAAATTCGGCCATTGGCCCGGGAAGTGCAAAATGCAAGGAAACCATAACGACACGGCATAATCAGGCTGGTCTGCCGCAATCCGCCATTGTGGTTTCGTCATGTGTGACCCCATTCTGTTACTGGCTGGTTTATTCATATCTCTGAGGGGGACTGGAATGTCTCAAATGACGTTTCACTTTCAGTGAGCCAGTCAGAGTGCGTCATCCGGTGCGGCTGGTGGGCTATCCGGCTCCCAGGAAATAATATCGCCGGGCTGACACTGCAGCGCCTCACAGATTTTTGCCAGCGTATCAAAACGAATACCTTTAACCTTCCCGGACTTGAGCAGCGAGAGATTCTGCTCGGTGATGCCCACAAAGGCTGCCAGCGCTCTGGACGTCATTTTCTTCTCTACCAACACTTTGTCCAGATGAACCACGACAGCCATAATCAGATAAACTCCTTATTTTCTTCTTCCGCTCTGATCCCCTCAACCAGGGAGTGAAACGTCACAAGCAGCAAGCCGCCCGCTAATAACAGAACAATATCGCCAATCAGCAGGGTGACCTGGTAGAAATGTTCCGGCCACCAGACGACCAGAGGGATCAAAAAGCGGCACACTGGCAGGACGATCCCAAGGCTTAGCATCACTATCGCGATTTTACGTACACTGTGCGCCAGCGCCTGAGTGAGGATCTGTTTTTGGCGTACCAGTTGCGTGACTTTCATACCTTGCCAGATAGCAAAAGCAAACAGCCCCGTCGGGAAATAGAGAATCACCAGCAAAAGTAGCTGGTTAAGTGACGATACCGTCGTGGTTGGCAAATTATCGCCCTGAATCTCGGCGAACCTGAGCATACTGGAAATAAAAAACGACGAACCCGTGAAATACATCCACAGCGGTGTAATTACCACCAGGATGAGAAATAGCGGTAGCACGCCGGTGATAAGCGCCAGGCTGATTTTATTTCTTGCACCTTTCACAATGAACCTTCCTGAATAATACGCACTATTTTAAGACCAGTATGCTAAAGCATGACATAAGCATCAGCGCGATAGCAATCTTGCTGGCGTTCAGACCTTTAGCGCCGCGTTTTAGCCAGGGATTTGGCCATACGCGGTAGACACCAAAAGCGATATATGATGCCTGAATCGCCCAGGTCAGCATTCTGAATAAGTAACCCGGCTTACTGAGGTGCGTTATTGTCTGCATCATCTCCACGCAGTAAATAATAATGCCAACGGTCAGGATATAATTGACTAAGCGAAGTTTGTAATGCGAAGCCCAGTTTCCGCACACAAACAACATGGTCGAAGTAAAGGCGAGTATTGCCCAGAGAATATCAATCCAGTTCACGGTGTGCCTCTGTTTCAGACGATGGCGGGGTGAGTAACAACCGAACAGCCGGACCAATCACCGGCCATCCGGTGTCGGAGAGGATAACCACGGCGCTTTTACGCTGCGGATCCAGGGCGATAGCGCTGGCAAACCCAGAGGACTCGCCGTCATGCCAGGTGATATCGCGCCCATGTATGCGGGTTGTAAACCAGGCATAACCAATCCGTGAATCGGGATCGTCAGTGGCAAATCGCGGCGGCATCGCTTCGCTTCCTGCGAGTTTTCCTGCCAGTAACGCCTGCGCATAATTTGCCATATCGACAATGGTCGATCGTACTCCCGCGGCGGGGGTAAATGCGTGCAATACCCACGGCGCTTCGCTGAATCCGGAAACTGACCAGCCGTGGCTGAATGTAGGAGTGACGGGTGTCGAATCATCTGCGATGACGGAGCTTTTCATTTGCGCTTGCGCAAAAACCCGTGTGTGCAACAACGTGGCAAAAGATTGATGTGATGCGCGCGCCAGCGCCAATCCCAGCAGGGCATAGCCGGTATTGGAGTAATCAAATACAGCGGGTTTTTCAACGCGGGTGGTGTTCACCATCTCTATTAATGTCTCGTCATCGTAATTCCAGAAATTGTCACGCAGGATGATGGCCTTAATCACCTGAATTTTCTGTCGTAATGATGTCGCCAGCGGCGGCAGGCCAGAGCGATGTGATGCCAGTTGCTCAAGTGTTATCTCGCTCGCCGGGCCAGTGATTTCCGGGACGAGTTCTCCTACGCGGGTTTGTGCCGTTGCTTCGCCGCGTCGCTGCGCTTCAATCAGCAGGCTGCTGGTCATGGTTTTGGTCAGGCTGGCAATTTCATACTGTTTTGCATAATCACTGTTCCACAGCGCATATTGTACGCCTCGCGGGGTGATGAAGGCGGCGGCAACGCTGCCTCTTGATCCTTTCAGCAAAGGGGTTAAAAACGAGGCTACCGTTGCATCTCCCGTCTGATGCAAAGACGGTGAACTAAATCCGGGTTGCAGGTAGATCCCCGCCGCTATCAGCGACACAAAAGCTGTACCGGCGGCTAACAACCGCGTACGACTGCGCACAGAGTGCTTCTTCATTGTTGTCCGCCTCAGAATTCATACTGAATCAGTGATGACAGGGTGTACTGCATTCGGCTTTTGACCAACGGACTCTTACCCGCCTCATCAAACAAGTATGCCGCGCGACCGCTCACTCCTGCGGCTACGTTTTCGCTAATGTGCCAGACCAGCCCGGTAGACACTCCACCAAGCTGGAAACCCGATGACGGGCGATAGACAGAAAAATCAGTGCGTTGCGCCTGGCTTGTGGTGACACCGTAATGGCGCTGTTGATAACCGCCGTTCGCCCAGGTGATATCGCCAGCGACTGAAAAATCGACATCCCGCCAGTGCCATAGCGTTGCCTTCACGCCACTGTTTAACGTCATGCCCGGATCCTGCGTTTCACCCCCGTATCGGTGCTTTTGTGTTGCACTTAATGCGCGCAACCATACCATCCAGCCCTCACGTTGATACCGCAATTCCGCACCCGCCATGAGGATGTCGGAAAGGTCTCCCATCCCTTGCAAGTCACGGTTTTTTCTGCCGGAAAATGGGTAGTTGAATACCTCTTTTCGCCCCTCATCCGGTGTTAACAGTAGGCTCACGGCAAACGGGGGATCCGCTGGCAGCGTCCATGCCAGACCGTCTGTAGACAGATCCCAATATCCCCAGCCATCACTCTTAAGGCTTACGCCACCTTTGAGTAACGGACCTGGCGCAGCGTGCTGTGACCCCGAATAGACGGGGCTGACTGCAACGCCGAGACCCGCGTACCCGGACAGATCCGCGCTGTGTAAAGGAACACAAAGCATGATTCCCGCAAGCGAAACGCCATATTGCAGACTTCTTTTCATTCGATGCCTCTCCTGGCAAACGGTAGGTTGAAGTGTGTGCAGGCTAGCCTGGAGTTTATCGTTTTACAATAAATTTTTATTGTTTTATATTAAGTCAACTGAGCGGATAGATGATTTCAGGAAATGGCGATGCCACGGTGTACAGGTAAGAAATTTATTTTGACAGGCGCGACGCTACACATTGCGCCTGACGAGGCCCATTTGACGGTGCAGTGAGTGTTATCGCTGAAAACCGGTAGCTTAAAAATGGCTAAGCATATGATCCAGAAAAGCGCGTACCGCAGGATTGGAACGTCGACTTTCATGCCACACAGCCGACATATCATGCCGCTCCACCGCGAAATCACAGAGCAGCGGAACAAGCTTTTTGTCGCTTACCCGGGACGCCGCCATAAAATTCGCGGCCATACCGATTCCGGCGCCGGCAACAGTGGCGGCAATGACGGCTTCGCTGGTATCCGCAATGATCGTTGATGACGGCACAATGTCTATCTCGCGCTCCCCGACGCGAAACGGCCAGCGAAAAAGCTGCCCTGTATTTTGATAACGCAGATTAATCGTCGTATGCCCGGATAAATCATTGGGATGCAGCGGAGGGGCGCAGCGGGCTAAATAGTCAGGCGAGGCATAACAACCTATCTGATAGGGGGGAAGGCGACGCAACAGGAGGTTGGAATCCGCGAGCTCGCCAAGTCGAATGGCAATATCAATATTCTCATCAACGAGGCTTACTCGCTGGTCGCTCAGGCGTAGATCAATGGTCACTTTTGGATGAAGTGCGCAAAAGGCGGGAAGGAGAGGGGCAATCATATGGATACCCACCGGCAGTGACGCCGCAATGCGTAATATCCCTGCGGGCTCCGCGCGAGCGTGTTTGGCTATCTGTTCAATCTCCTCCGCATCCCGTAGCAACCGCAAAGCCCGCTCATGCAGTTCGCGCCCTTCGGCAGTTAACACCAGTGAGCGTGTCGTTCGGGTGAATAAGGTAATGCCGAGCTGCTTCTCAAGGCGCTGAATACTTTTACTGATGGCTGAGGGGGAAACAGAAAGCGAACGGGCAGCGGCACTATAGCTACCCAGAGCGCCTGCGCGAGCGAATGCAATAAGACCTGTGAGTCTCTCAAAACCGATTTGTTCCTTCATGGCATAAGTAAAGCGAAATTCAGCCATATTATCAACATGGGTTATTGATCCTATGCTCTGTCACCTGAAGTCTTTTAGAGCGAGATGATGATGACTGAGATGATGAAAGCAGTACAACTCCATGCGTTTGGCGGGCCAGAAAACCTGCTTTATGAAGATGCACCCAGACCACATGTGGGCAACGACGATGTCCTGGTGCATATGCAGGCGGCCAGCCTTAACCCGCCGGACTGGTATCTGCGCGATGGCTTTCGCACACTGCCACCGGAATGGCGCCTCGATCCCGTTTTTCCCCTTATTTTGGGCACTGACGTATCAGGCATCGTTGCCGCCGTCGGTAAAAATGTGACTGCGTTTCGCCCCGGAGATGACGTCTATTCGATGGTGCGTTTTCCTGAGAAGGTGATGACGGGCAGCGGCGCCTATGCAGAATATGTCAGTGTGCCTGCATCCGAACTGGCACTCAAACCCCAGGGGATAGGGCATGTGGAGGCCGCCGCCGCGCCAATGTCGCTGCTTACCGCCTGGCAGTTTCTTGTCGACACAGGGCATGATGCGGTTAATCCCTTCCAGCCTTTTCCTCATAAAGCCGTGCCATTAAAAGGCCGGACGGTGCTGGTCAATGGCGCTGGCGGCGGCGTGGGGCACCTTGCCGTGCAAATCGCCCGCTGGAAAGGGGCGAAGGTTATCGCTGTGGCCTCTTCGCGCCATGAGGCGCTGTTGCGCGAGCTGGGGGCCGACGAATTTATCGACTACACCACAACGGCAGCCGAGGAGGTGGTCAACAATGTGGATCTGGTTCTCGATGCGGTGGGCGGGGCGCATATGGAACGCTTTCTGCGCTGTATAAAGCCAGGCGGGGCACTCTTTCTGGTTAACCCTTTGGGTTTTTCCGCAAGGGACGAGGCCGCGCAAAAAGAGATTACGGTCTCTTCCACCCAGGTACGCTCCAGCGGCGCGCAATTAAATGAAGCAGGACGTCTTCTGGAAAATGGCCTTGTCCGGGTGGTTATTGACAGTACCTATCCGTTAGCCCAGGCCTGCGCTGCCCATCAGCGTGCTGCGATGGGCGGGATTCAGGGTAAAATTGTGCTGACAAACCTCTGATAATGACTCCCCTTACGAGTTAATGAATACATCGCAGGGCTATGCGCCACAGGGGCATGACTCTATACTTATCAACGGTTCAGGTCAGGCTATACCGGGTCTCTGTATCGCCTGGCCTCCTTGCGGCAACAGTGTGTGATGGTGAAAAACAGAAGATCTCAAGACTATGATAACAACCGATGAGATTCACTTTGCTGAATGGCAACTCTGGCCCCAGCTAAGGATTCTGTTGCACCGGGGTAAGCCGGTAAAAATTTCTGCCAGAGCATTTGATGTTCTGGTGGTTCTGATAAGGGCCGACGGTAAAGCGGTCAGTAAAGCGTCTCTCCTGACCCAGGTATGGGGAAATGAAATCGTCGAAGAGAACAATCTTCAGGCGCAAATTTCAGCGCTTCGCCGCCTGTTGGGGCGAGACCGGCATCTCCTTGTTACTGAATTTGGCAGTGGCTACCGCTTTAACATCAAGAACGTACCGTTGCAGGCATCTCCCGACCCGGAAATACCGGTTCCGCCTGTTACCCCCTTTCTGAGCTCGATTTTAGGGCGCGACCAGGCGGTGCAGGAACTCTGTGCCCTGCTAAATCAGCACCCTCTGGTGACGGTAACCGGTCCTGGCGGCGTGGGTAAGACGCGTCTGGCGTGGGAAGTCGTTAACCAGTTGCACCCGCAATTTCCCGATGGCGTCTGTGTGGCGGAACTGGCCCATATTACCGACGCATCCAGCGTGCTTTCCGTTATTTCTCAGGCGTTACATCTTCCCTTAGCCGGTCTTGAACAGGATGCCGATTTACGCCAACAGCTCGCGCGACGTCAGTGTTTGCTGCTTATTGATAACTGTGAGCACGTGACGAGCGAACTGGAACCGCTGATAACGCGGCTTCTGAGGCTGGCTCCCCGGATCAAACTGTTATTGACCAGCCAGGTGGCGCTACAGGTTGCTGGTGAACAACAATATTTACTCCCGCCGTTGCAAGTCCCGCGCGAAGAGGGCACCGATAACGCCTCGTTAATCTCTTTTGCCAGCGTCCGTCTCTTTATTGAGCGTGTCCGGGCCAGTGCGCATGATTTCCAACCCTCAGCACGTGAACTGGTGTTGATTGGCGAATTATGCCGTCATCTTGATGGCTTACCCCTGGCTATTGAACTTGCGGCCTCCCGTCTGCCCTTTATGAGTGTGAGTGAGATTTATCATCGGCTTGAGGACCGCTTCCCGTTATTGAGCAATACCCACCGTTCGCTGGAGCCCAGACATCAGAAAATAGTGACGACGCTGGAGTGGACTTATCAGTTACTCAACGCGCGTGAGCAGCGATTATTCAGAATGCTGGGCATCTTTACCGACACGTTTAGCGTGCAATCCGTCAATGATTTTCTGCGAACAAAAGACAACCATAGCTGGCAGATTATTGACGATTTGCAGCGCTTGTTGTCTCTGTCGCTGATTCAGGTCAGTAGCCAGGCGCCTGTTACGCGTTTTCGCCTGCTGGAAACCATGCGCCAGTTCGCCTGCGCGAAGCTCCGGGATGCGGATGAATATGTTGCGCTTGCAGCCGATTTTGCCCATTACAATAGCGTGCTGGTGGAACAGGCGCAGAGGGACTGGCTTAGCTTGCCAACGGAGCAGTGGCGGGAGCGTTATCGCCCCATCCTTAATGATTTGCGCCGCGTTTTACAGCAAACATTAACTGAGGGGCGCGATCCCTCAACAGGGCTTGCGATCTTACAGGCGATGACGCCGTTCTGGATTGAATACTCACTCTATGATGAGTGTCAGCGTCATATTTACCCTCTGCTCTATGAAAATAACGCGCGGGTCGTATTAACGTTACATCAGAGAATGCATCTGTGCGCCGCAGCAGGTAAGGCATCGACCTGGGCAAAAGGCCCGACATCTGAAACCTATTCGGCCTGGCAAACCGCACTGACGCTGGCGGAAAAGCTCGACGATAAAGAGATACGTTTACAGGCGCACTATGGGTTATGGCTGTATTGCCTGCGCACGGGCGCTCCTGGTAAAGCGCGTGAACATGCGCAGTCAATGTGCGAACTGGCGCGATCCATCAATGATGCAGAAGCCCATGCCGCCGGGCTGCGTATTCTCGGTGTCTCCCTGCATTTTTTAGGTCAGCATAGCGAAGGCCGCGATTATCTGCTGCAATCTTTGGCCTGGTACGCGCAGGAAAGTATGAGCCATTCCTTTCGTTTTGGTCTTGATCAGGAGACCGCCGGCATGGCTTTTCTGTCTCGCTTACTCTGGGTTCAGGGTGAGTATAAGGCCGCAAAACAGATGGCGTTGCGCGGCGTTAAAAAAGCGGCGCGTTTGCAGCATGCCTGTTCTCTCTGCTGTGCGCTCGCCGAGGGCGCCTGTATGACAGCGGCGCTGGAACGCCGTCCGCGTTGGGTGGTCAGGGCCGCGAACTGGCTTGTTCAACTGGCAGAAAAACATGATTTGTATTTCTGGAAGACCTACGGCGAACTGTTTCTTGTCTGGGCCCAACAGTTCAGTCATACCGATGTCAGTCAAACCACACTGTTCAGTTCGCTGCGGGCGACGGGATTAGACTGGCAATACTCCCCTTTATTGTCAGAAATTGATGGCGCGCTGGCGCAGAAAGCCGCCAGCGAGGGGCCAGACAACTGGTGCGCGCCAGAACTGATGCGTCTTTGCGCCACGCAATCACCAGCCCAGGAGCGACGTTTATTGCTGACACAAGCGTTGGATAAAGCGCGTCAGCAGCAGGCCCACGGCTGGGCTCTGCGTATTGCCTGTTCACTGGCAACCGTTCAGGCCGAAGCCGGGGAAAACGGGGCAGCTAAGCAGTTAATTCGGAACGCTTTAAACGATGTCGATGGTTCACACAGGGCGACAGAGGTAAGAAATGCGCTGGCCCTGTGTGCCCGAATAGGGCGCTAATCTTTACGTCTCACGGCAATGAGCATCCCGCTGAGTACGAGAGCGGCCCCCGCCGCAGAAATCAGCGTCCAGCTTTGCGTTGCCTGCCATAACCCGGTGGCTGTCAGGGAACCACAGGCGCCACCAATAAACATAACGCACATAAAGAGGGTGTTCAGACGGTTTCTGGCATCCGGACGCAACGCGTAAATGGTGTGCTGGTTCGCTATCAGTACACATTGTTCGCCCGCATCCAGCAATAGAATGCCCACCACCATCCCCGCCATACTGTTCCAGCCCCAAAAAACAATCCAGGCCAGCAGCATGAGAATGACGCCCAACATCACCATCCGGAAGGGGCCCTGACGATCGCTGAAACTCCCCGCCAGAGGGGCACACAGAATGCCGATTAACCCCAGCGCCGCCAGTGTTCCGGTTACCCCCGCGCCGTAATCGTAGCGATGGGCTAACCAGAATGGGAGTACGGTCCACAGCACGCTGAAGGAGGCAAACAGCATGGCTTGTGTCAGCGTTGCCTTGCGCACCTGCGGTTCGCTTTTCCACAGTTGCCCGAGTGAACGCAATACCGCCAGATAGTTAAATGTTGGCGCAGGCAACGACTGCGAAGGCAAAATGCGCACGATAAAAACGACGGCCAGTAGCGTCATGAGCGCGCCGAACAAAAAGACACCCCGCCAGTCGAAATACTGACCGATGAGACCGCCAATCGCCCGCCCGGCAAGGATACCGGCGAGAACGCCGCTCATCACGGTACCCACGGTTTTACCCCGGGATGACGGCCCGGCGAGAGAGGCGGCCAGCGGCACGATTTGTTGGGCCACGGTTGCGGACATGCCCGTAATAAAAGAGAAAAACACCAGCACGGTCGCCGTTGGGGATAACATCATGCCGAGCAGCGCCAGGAAAAGCACCTGGGCCTGGCGCAGGATCAGCCGCTGACGTTCAATATAATCGCCTAATGGGATGAGAAAGAATAACCCCGCCGCATAACCTAACTGGGTCGCCATGGGGATCAAAGAAACCGCATTCCGTTCATTGGGAAATGCGCCCGCAATCAAATTCAGAACGGATTGATTAAAATAAATATTCGCTACTACGATACAGCAAATAATAGCCAGCATCAGGATCCTGGCAGAAGAAAGCGCGTGGTTGTGGGTCTGCATTGACCGCTCCTCACCCGGAATAAAATGTTGCCGCAGTATAAGAAGGGGTGATGCTTAACGCTTTGCGCGTTTTTTTCAGACGTCTGAATTCTGCTGCGCAAGCCCCTGAATGCATTATTTGTTACTCATATTCTTCATCTGGTCATTGTGTTTACTATGAGGAACAAGACATGGATTTAAAACTGACAGGAAAAGTGGCGCTGGTCACCGGAGCCCGAACCGGCATTGGTTTTAGCATTTGTGAAGAACTGGCGGCAAACGGGGCGCATTTAGTCATGGTATCCAGACAAGAGTCTGATCTGATCCTGGCCGCGAAGAAGATTGCCGATAAATATGGCGTTTCGGCGCTGCCTGTTGCCGGGGATGTGACCGATCCCCACCTCCCGGCACGGGTGGTTGAGCACGCAGAAACGGTTTTTCAGGGAATTGATTTACTGGTCAATAATGCCGGAAGAGCGCATGCGGGTACTCTACTCACCACGTCAGAAGAGGACTGGCAATTAATGACGGAGACCAAATTCTCTGCCATGCGGCGCTTTTGTAAGGCGGTTATTCCCGGCATGCAGAAGCGAAACTGGGGGCGCATTGTTAATATTTCTTCTATCGGCGGCATCTATCCAAACCCACAACTTACCGTCTCACATGCCCTGAGTGCGGCAATTAACAATCTGACCCGGAGCTTAGCGTTGAGCGTGGCGCCGGATGGTATCCTGGTCAATGCTATTGGTGTGGGCGCTGTCGCGACCGATAACTGGGCGCAGAATATGCTGCCGAATGTCCGCCATCGGCGCCCTGAACTGGCTGAAAAAACGGACGACGAGGTGATGGCACTGCTGGGTAAAGAGAAAACCCCGGTGGGGCGCTTTGGGCTTCCTGAGGATATTGCGGCAATTACGGCTTTCCTGCTTTCAGACAGAAATCAGTTTGTTACCGGCCAGACAATTGAAGCGTCAGGCGGGGCAGAGCGATTTATGTGATTTTTCCACGGTTGGCTGAACCGCACCGCAAAGCCGGGGTGGTTCGTCAGCCGGATGGAGAGCAGTCAGTGCAACGTGAATAAAGAAAATGGCTGAGGATTAAAACCAGCGCTGGAAATAGCTGAGACAGTATGTGGTTTTAAATATTGCTACAATCTCAGACGCTTCTCGTGCATGACTGGCACGATAAACAATTTCGATAGTGATCAGCAAAAAGCCTGAGTAATGATAATTAATAACATGCCGAACAGTAATCCTCGCAATATACATAGTTAGCGGAATATATTATATCTTTTAATTTTACGCAGTGGCAGTAGTATGAATAAGTTTGCAGGCTCATGATTATCACGGTAAGAACACCGTGATATGCAGCGTTGTTCACATTATTTATGCAACGTTATTCATTTTTCTGAAATATATTCTCCACAGGTCTTTTTTTTGATTTTTCTATTAAATTAAATGACGCAATTGACGATAAGTAACGTGATGGCCCACTTTTTCTGACTCATTAAAAGAAATGAAAAAAACGCAATCGTATAAGAAGTGAAAATGAAACCATTTTTTAAATATTAAAAAAGAACACTGAGGATACTGCTATGTCAAAGCTGTTACCGTCAATAAAAAATCTGCCTGTGGCTGCCAAACTTTTTGGCGGGTTTGCAGTTTTAATCGTTATTATTGTTCTGTCCTCACTTATCAGCATTCAACAGTCCGCGAGTATCCGTGAGCATGCTTTAAAAGGTAAATTAATCAGTGAAATCAGCACCGAGCTCAATACGGCGCGGCGTAACCGTTTGACTTATCAATTAAACCATGATGAAAAATCACTGCAGGCGAATAGAGTCGCCATTGATAAGATGGATCAAAAAGCGATTACGGGTCTCGACTTTACCTGGGACAGCGATGCCCGTGTTTTGTTTGATGAGCTGCGCACGTCTATTCCTGACTATGCTACCCACCGTGATACGTTCGTTAAACTCGAACAGGTGACCGTCGAAAAAGCGCAGAATTTAACATCCCCTGCTCTGAAAACCCTGCTCGATAAATTTGGTACCCGCCTTGAGCAGCAGGAAACCGTTTCAAAAGATGAAGTCGCATTGCTCAATCGCCTCAATAACACCTGGGCTGCCGCTTATCAAATTCAGTCCTCTGCCGGTAAGCAGGGGATGGACACCTTCAAGACTCAATACGATGAAGCGGAGAAGCTTATTCATTCCGAAAATGTCACTTTTACAGCCGAAGATAAAGAGATGGCTCAGGCATTCCTGAGCGGAATGCAGGATAATGTTGCCGCTTATGCTAATGCCCAGAAAGAGTCGCAGAGTGCCGCGACAGCGCTCACCGGCGTTGCAGAAAAAATTAATACTATTACCAATGATTTAGTTACTGGTCAGACTCAGAAAAATATCGATATTATTCAACGTGTGATGATCATTATGGGCGTCGTTGCCCTTTGCGCAGTGCTGACAGGCTTACTGGTTGCCTGGCTGCTTACCCGCCAGATGACCCGCCAGATTAAACACAACCTGACGCTGGCGGAACGCATTGCCGAAGGCGACCTGACCGCGACCATTGAGCCGCAGTCAACCGATGAACTGGGCCGTCTGACAATGGCTATGGGCGTCATGAACGACAAGCTTCGTGACATGATCACCCAAATTAAAGAGTCGGTCATTCACGTGGCGAACGCCTCGTCGGACATCTCCGCAGGCAACACTGACCTTGCCTCCCGCACCGAAGAGCAGTCAGCCGCGGTGGTCGAAACGGCGGCGAGTATGGAAGAGTTGACCTCAACGGTTAAGCGCAACGCAGACAATGCGCGTGAGGCCAGCCAGCTTGCAGGTGTGGCGGCAGAGCATGCGCGTTCCGGTGGCAAAATTGTCTGGGACGTGGTCAGCACCATGGAAACCATTACCGAAAGCTCCAACAAAATTACCGACATTATCAGTGTAATAAATGGTATTTCGTTCCAGACCAACATTCTTGCGCTTAACGCAGCCGTTGAGGCGGCGCGCGCCGGTGAGCAAGGGCGCGGTTTTGCGGTGGTGGCGGGTGAAGTAAGAAGCCTTGCCCAACGTAGCGCCCAGGCTGCCAAAGAGATCGAAGGATTGATAAAAGAGTCGGTACAACGCGTGACGACCGGCTCAGAAATGGCGAACAAAGCCGGTACCACCATGGAACAGATTGTCTCCTCGGTCACCAATGTGAGTGGGATCATGAACGAAATCTCCAGCGCCTCGGAAGAGCAGAGCAGGGGTATCGATCAGATTGGTAAAGCGGTAACGGAGCTCGATTCCACAACCCAGCAGAATGCGGCGCTGGTTCAGGAGTCGTCTGCGGCGTCATTATCACTGGAACAACAGGCCGAACAACTGGCGCAACTGGTTTCCGTGTTCAAACTGAATTCAGAAACGGCTAAGCCGAAATACGCCCCAGCGGCAGCGCGCGCTAAGGTTAGCCTGCGACCCGCAGCGTCAACAGCGAACGGTTCTGACTGGGAATCGTTCTGATTACCAGCCAAAAAAAACGGTGCCCTCTTGAGCGAAGAGGGCACGGCTTAACACACATCGAGAGGCCCGGAAAACGCCGGGCACTTAACCAGTGCGTTGCATCCATCGGCTGAACACAGCCGGAATTCATCTCAGCTCGTCGGGCCACGCAATAGCGTAGCCAGTATCATTTCTGACAATGTTCGCAAACCCCCTCGGTCCCAGATGCATGCCCGCAATAAGCAGATTTTCACGCACGGCTTGTGCGAGGATTCTTTTGCGCGTGTCTTCGGCCTGTGCGGGGTCGGCATCAAACAAAATCGTCACGGCGGGCTGTGCCGTCTGAATATGCGGATAATGGACAATGTCGCCCCATATCAGCAGGCTTCTTTCATGCGCGTCAATGCGAAACCCGCAATGCCCCGGCGTATGACCCGGTAACCAGACCGGGGTAATGCCCTTTATGATGTTGTCTGCGCTAAAAAAACGCACATTCTCTGCATAGGCATCCAGCGTTTGTCTGGCCAGACGGAAATTACGCTGGCCGTGCGCACTCGCCTTTTTTAATTTGCCATCATCGCGCCAGTGACTCGCTTCGAGAGGATGCAAAAAGAGTTTCGCATGTTCAAATACAGGCCGTCCTTCGGCATCAAGCAGGCCGCCAATGTGGTCCGGATGGCCGTGTGTCAATAATACGCTGTCCACATCGTTATGATTGACGCCGATAGCCGCAAGCCTGGCTTTGAGCTGGCCCCCCGCGTTGTTCAACCCGCCTGTACCGGCATCAACCAGCATGGTTCGCCCCCGGCCGCGAATAAGATAGCCGTTGATATGGATATTGCCGGGCTCAGTCATTCCGGCCTGGCGCTGAATGGCTGCGGCATCCGCTGCTGCAATGCCTGACAATAAATCCAGGCTGACAGACATATCGCCATCACTCAGCGCCGTTACCTGAAAATCGCCAATCTGGCATGTTGGGAAGAAGGGCGCGTTCATCGGTATCTCTCCTGACGATAAAATTCATTCCACTCTTGCTCGCTCTTTGGATCGGTATATGAGCACTCCACGAAATACAACATTGTCCTGCCTCCGCATGAGTAACCGCAGACAACCACTCACTCTGCTTAATGATTTTTACTCATGCTATAGGGTGTTTTGTGGCCTGGAAATCGATAATATTTCACCTGTCAGTGATATTTACTCACTAAATGGCATGGTCAGTTGCGAAAGAGAGCTCTTTTTATGCGCAGAAAAATACCCAGTAGCACTTCCCTGCAGGCCTTTGATGCCGCCGCACGACACGGCAACTTTGCCAGGGCCGCCGAGGAACTCTCACTGACGGAAGGGGCCATCAGCCGCCAGATAGCGCGCCTTGAATCGCTGCTCAACTGCAAACTGTTTGACCGGACAGGAAGCCGCGTAAAGCTTAACCCTGCCGGAGCACGCTATGCCCGGCATGTTCACGAAACGCTGGAGCGGCTCGAAAGAGATACCCAGTACATCATGGGGTTACCCGAGGGGGGCAAAAGTCTGGATATTGCCGTCCTGCCGACCTTTTCCAGCCGATGGCTGATCCCCCGTCTGCATAGCTTCATGTCGTTGTACCCGGACATAACCTTAAATATTGCCGCCAGCACCGACCCGTTTATTCTCACCGGAAGCGGCTTTGACGCCGTGGTTCATTTTGAACATCCCGCGTGGGCCGGTATGCGCGCGCAGTTTCTGTTTCAGGAAACACTGATTCCGGTGTGTCACCCTTCGCTGTTATCGCAACAGGATATTTTTGAACAGTTAAACGCACTGCCGCGCATTCACCGACGGCAAAATCCCGAGGCGTGGCATCTGTATGCCCGGGAAAAGGGGATACACCTGGATAACCCAGGGCAGGGGGTTCGCTACGATCTGCACGAAATGGCAATAGCCGCCGTGATGGCAAGGCAGGGCGTGGCGCTGGTGCCGAGGATGTATGTCGAAAATGAGTTGAAGCGTGGCCTGCTGGTTTCACCCTGGCCCGAATCCGCAACCCTCAGCAAACGCTTCTGTTTAGTCAAACCGAGCGAAACGGGAGCGAATAGCGCCGCATTAGAGGATTTCGAGCGCTGGTTACTTGCCGAAATAGCGCCCCATCCAGAAGCATTGGCGAAAAAGCTTTAACAGCAAAAGTCTCTGTCAGGAAGCGTACAGGCCCGCTCTCTTAAGATTGTGACACTACAAATATTAGGGATCGGGTGCGGGTAGCCTGCTGTTGACCTAAAGTTAACTTGAGCTTTTATGATGACTGCCACGGACCAAGAGGGAGTTATTCTGGATATGAAAGATATTGATGTTGGATTCACCCATGTTGCTTTTATGGTCAGGGACCTGGAGAAAAGTATTGCGTTCTATCGCCGCTATGCAGGCATGGAGGTCGTACATCAGCGCGAACCCGGCATTCCGGATGCGCGCAAAGTCGCGTGGTTAAGCGATCATACCCGCCCGTTTGCGCTGGTGCTGGTTCAGGCGGACACCGTAACGGATACGCCGCTGGGCCATTTTGGTCACCTTGGCGTTGCCTGTGCAACCCGCGAAGAGATTGACCACAAAACCGAGATGGCCATCGCGGAAGGCGTATTAAGAAAAGCGCCGGAAAACCTGGGTGACCCCGTCGGTTACTATGTGTTTTTTGCCGACCCGGACGGTAATACGTTAGAACTGTCATTCGGCCAACGTGTTGGGCTTGAAGCGATCGCCTCTGTAGACCGTGGCGCCCAAACGCAGGAACGATAAACACAGAGCGTACCGCCTCGCAGATTTTCGTTTGCGGGGCTTGCAACATATCGATGCGGCCCATCGCCCGGATGATTAACGATAAGAGAGGATCCATGACACAGGCGTTGCCGCTACTCACCCCGCGATTATTATTGCGCAAACTGACACCCGCTGATTTGCCGCAGCTTGCGCGCTACCGCAGCCTGCCCGAGGTCGCCCGGTTTCAAAGCTGGGATCATTACACTGAGCATGATGCGCAGACATTATATGCGCAGCAGTGTTCGCTGGCGTTCAACAGCGAGGGGACCTGGTATCAACTGGCCGTTGAGCGGCTGGACGTGGGGGCGCTTATCGGCGATATCGGCATTCATTTCTTTGATGAGGGAAGACAGGTTGAACTGGGTATGACCTTTGATGTGGCGTATCAGAAGCAAGGTTTTGCCAGGGAGGCAATGGGTGCTCTCATCGCGATGCTGTTTAATGATTTTGCAAAGCACCGGCTCACCGCGGTTGTTGATACCCGCAATACAGCGGCTGTGAACCTGCTGGAAAAACTCGGTTTCCGCCGCGAAGCACATTACCGGCAGAATATCTTCTTTAAAGGCGCGTGGGGTGATGAGTATCTTTATGCGCTGTTAAAGAGCGACTATAGCCAGGCTTCTGCTGCATCGTCCGTGTAAATCATTGCCGCATCATCATTTTGCCCGGCACGCGTCTTCGATGCCAGTTCGTTGCCGGGCACCCCGCTTACCGGCGCGCTGGATTTGCGGGCCCTGTTATTTCTCTGGCACAGAGATGCGCCGCTATGGTCATATGAGTCATTACTCATCAACAGAGCGAAAAGCATGCGTAATCTTCCACCCACTGCCACCTTGCGCGCGTTTGAGGTCGCCACGCGCCACGCCACCTTTACCTCTGCCGCCGAAGAACTTTTCATTACCCAAAGCGCCGTCAGCCATCAGCTAAAAAATCTTGAGGAACTCTGGGGGTTGCAACTTTTTCAGCGCGGTAAAACCCTGAGCCTGACGCCTGCCGGTGCAGCGCTCGCGCCGCTGGTGCGCGAATTTTTCAGCAAACTGGATACGACCCTTGCCGATCTGCGTGAACAAAATGGTCGGGTAAGATTGCGTGTCAACACCACCTATTCGTTTGCGCTGAAATGGCTGTTGCCGCGCCTGCCCGCCCTGGCGCGGTTACATCCGGAGATTCTGGTGTCGCTGGACAGTTCGGATAAAGCCATCAATTTTGCGGGGAGCGAGTCCGATGTGGCTATTCGCTTTGGTCACGGTAACTATCCTGGGCTCTTTACTGAGTTTTTGTTTCGCGAGCAGATTTTTCCGGTCGCCAGCCCGTCACTTTTGCAGCGTTTTGGTACGCCTGCTGAACCCGCCGAACTGCTGCGCTACCCGCTGCTCACGCGTGACGGCGCTGACCTGGTGCCAAAATGGGACGCCTGGTTTGAGCAAACTGGCGTCAATATCAACGTCCTGCATGAGAGCGTGCGCTTCGCGGATACCAATATGACGATTGAAGCCGCGCTTCTCGGGCAGGGTATTGCGCTGGCGCGCAGCGGACATGTGGAAAAAGAAATTGCCGAGGGGACGCTGACACGGCTTTTTGATATCCGGTTTCCTTCACCGGCCGCCTATTACTTTGTCTGCCCGCAGGGGATTGAAACCCAGCCGCATGTTGTGAAATTCCGCCACTGGTTACTGGATGAGTCACTGCAGGCGCAGCGGCGGTATCGTTAAAGTATGAGTATTTATTCATGGCGGGATGACAACACTTCACTGTTCATCGTGGTCAGGGCTGTTTAGCATCAATGCATGCCTGTAACGATGATTTCGCTGACGCTATTTGCAGCCTTGCTGCATGCCACCTGGAACGCGCTCTTACACGGGGGCGCAGACAGGTTATGGTCGATGACCATCATGTGCGTTGCCATTGCGCTGGCAAGCGCAGCCGCTGCCCTGTTTCTGCCGCTACCCGCTCGCGCAAGCTGGACATATGCGCTGCTGTCCGCGCTGCTGCATGTGGGCTATAACTGGTGTCTGGTACGCAGTTATCAGAGTGGCGAGCTAAGCCAAACCTACCCGGTTGCACGAGGCTCTTCGCCGCTGCTGATCACCTGCGCGGCGGCGCTGTTCGCCGGTGAAAAAATCGCCTTTCATACCCTTGGCGGCATCGTACTCGTTTCGTCCGGGATCCTGATGCTGGCATTCAGACAGCGTCGGCTGGCAATGCCGGGGGTGAAACAGGCCCTGGCGACCGGGGTTTTTATCGCCGCCTACAGCGTGGCTGATGGTATGGGGGTACGGCTTTCTGGCAATGCGCTCTCTTATACCGTGTGGATGAGCATGCTCTGGGGGCTGCTGATGCCGGTGCTTTATATCATCCTGCGTGATAGCAAAAGTTTGCTTCGCTGGCAGCCAGGCTTGCTGAGTGCGGCGGCAGGCGGGCTGGTATCACTGCTGGCTTACGGCATCATTATTTTTGCCATGGCCGCCTCACCGATGGGCGCCGTTTCCGCGCTACGTGAAACCAGCGTGCTGTTTGTGGCGGTGCTCGGTTACCTGTTTTTCGGCGAAGCGTTGACGTTTAGAAAACTACTGGCGTGCGTGGTGATTGTCACCGGCACACTGATCATGGGCTAAGTGAATCAGGAGAATCAACGATGTCAGAAAATCCGACCATCGCGCTAATTGGCCCCGGTGCAATCGGCACAACCATTGCTGCCGTGTTGCATGAAGCTGGCCGCGCGCCGCGACTTTGCGGACGTACTGCGCATCCGAAGTTAGTGTTGCGTCACGATGAGGGTGAAATTGTGGTGCCGGGGCCGGTATTGACCGATCCGACGAAGATCGATCATCCCTGCGATCTGGTTTTTGTGGCGGTAAAAACAACCCAGAACGCTGACAGCGCAGGCTGGCTGAGCGCGTTGTGTGATGAAAATACGGTGGTCTGTGCGCTGCAAAACGGCGTGGAACAAAAAAACCAGCTTGCGCCCTGGGTCAATGGCGCAACGGTACTGCCCTCAGTGGTCTGGTTCCCGGCGCAGCGTGAAGCGGATGCCTCCGTCTGGCTGCGTGCCAGCCCGCGACTGACGCTACCGGATGTCCCACAGGCAAAACGGGTCGTGGAGGCCTTGCAGGGGACGCGCTGCGCGGTTGAGCTGTCGGCGGATTTCCCCTCTGTCGCCTGGCGTAAATTGTTGCAAAATGCGGCGGCCGGTTTGATGGTCCTTGCCAATCGCCGCGCCGGAATGTTCTCCCGCGAAGATATCAGTGAACTGACGCTGGCGTATTTGCGCGAATGCCTGTCTGTTGCCAGGGCCGAGGGGGCGGAGCTGGACGACGCGGTCGCGCAGGAGATTCTGGCGGGTTTTAAACGCGCGCCAGCCGATTTAGGAACCTCGATTCTTGCTGACCGTCAGGCTAACCGGCCAATGGAGTGGGATATTCGCAACGGCGTCATACAGCGCTATGGTCACCTTCACGGTATTCCCGTTCCCATCAGCGATGTGCTGGTCCCTCTGCTGGCGGCGGGCAGCGAAGGGCCGGGCTGATCCGCGCCGGATTGATAATTGACCTCTGCGAGCGCCGCCTCTTTTAAGCCGTCTTCCCCGAAGACGGCCTGGCCGCGCATCCTCAGCGTGAGCTAAACGGCGCATAATCCATCCCGCTGCTGCGACCCGCAAGGGCAGCAGAACTAACCTGCACAGACAGACGTTATCGCCTTCCCCAAAAACTATCCTTTTCCTTTAAAATTATACTGGATATTTAACCAGGTAATTGTATACTAATTCTGCAAGTTGGTTGTTTTTTAGCATAAGTGGTGAACGCTATGGTGATTCCTTTGGACACTCTCAATTTGAACGATCGGTCGCCGAGGATGAGCAGCCGTGAAATCGCAAAGCTGACAGGGATAGCCCACAACGAAGTCAAACGCATGGTCAAAAGCCTCGAGACAACGCAGCGTTTGTCGCAACCGGTACAGATGCAGCTCTATGAACGGGAAGGGGAGATGCGTCAGGAGTTCCTGCTTAACAAGCGGGATTCCGTGTTGACCGTGGCGCGTATCTCACCCGGTTTTACCGCCGATATCCTGGACAAATGGCAAGAGCGCGAGCAAACCATGAATCTGCCGGACTTCACCAACCCTGCGGCGGCGGCTCACGCCTGGGCCGAACAGTATGAAAAGCGTCAGCAGGCAGAAGCGCAGCTCGCGCTGACACTGCCAAAGGCTGAGTTTTTTGACTGGTTCGTCAACGTCGATGAGTCGCTGGGTTTCCGCCAGCTTTGTAAAATGCTCAAGGCAAAAGAGCCCGAGTTTCGTCAGTTTTTGCTGGAGCGCAATATCATGCAGCGCGTCAGCGGGACGTTACTGCCGGCGAAGCAGTATAGTCAGGCGGGCTATTTTACGGTGCACGATGGCGTCGGTGAAAACCAGCGCACCTGGTCACAGGCGCGCTTTACCGCGCGGGGCGTGAAGTGGATTGCCGGGCTGTGGGCCGGGCATCTTGCCTCACGTCAGATAGATCTGCGCCCGCCTGAACGTACTGAACCCAGCGCGCCAGGCCGCAACTGGCTATAAATGCTGCGCCGGGGTGTCCGTGCTTTTGTGAATGCCCATCGCCATTACCTGCGCCGGGTGGAATAGCGACAAGCTTTCCACCTGCGACAGAAGCAGGACTTTGCGGAAATCTACCGCCGCACGCACGTCGATATCATGGGCGTCGTACCATGCGCTGTAGTTGTGCTCAACGTGCAGGTCCAGGGTTTCGCGGTCACGATAACCGCTCAGCATCGGGATCAGCACAATGTTATTGGCATCCGCGCTGTCGAAGGTGGCGGTGTGGATCATGCCAATATAGATGCGCTGCGATGTCAGGGTTATCCAGGCGAGATCGCCTTTCTCCATACACTGATAAACCAGCCCCTCAACGCCGTTGGCGCGGGACAAATGCTTATACAACTCCCTGCGCCCGCTGGTATCAAGGCGGGCGGTTGGCGACCAGTTAGAACGCCACAAACAAAAAATGACGGCGAAGGCCAGCATAATGACTACCGGTGCCTGGATGCCTAAAAAGGTCCAGTTCATAAACGTCATATGCCAGTGGTGATATTCCGGGCCAAAAATAGCGGGCAATGCATTGGTGACGAGTGAGCCTGTCAACAGCGCCAGCCATAAAACGGCGGTAGCCAGCATACCCTGCAAAACAAACACGCAGCCATACAGGGCGACAAGGAAATAGACATCCCAGCCAAAGCTACGTTTGAATTTGAAACGGGTGGAGAGGTCATGGGAGCTGTACCAGTAACCACAGACCATCAAAACCATAAAAATCGCTGTGCCCATCCCTAAGCCCTCTTTAACGCATCGACATGCCGTTTGAAATCATCCTGCACCTTCTGGCAGTGGATATTCACCGACGTGTTACCATCTGCGTCAACAACGATCCGCTCGCCATCCTCAATGGCGTCCTGAATTTCACTGTGGCTCATCACCTGCAATAAGGCGTCCGGGCTGGCAAATAAAGATTTAAAAAACGTTCTCATCAAAAGACCTCCGGCACTAAGTATAGAGGCAAGTGAAAACTCTTCTGGTTGCAGCAGGCGTGAAGACGAGGATGAGAAGAAAATCCAGATTATCGCTACCCGGCGAAAACACCGCTTTACTGGTCTTCTTCACGTTTGCGGCGCAGCGCCAATAAAGGCGTCACCGATATGCCATGGATAAATACGCTGAGGGTAACAACCGTAATGGCAATATCCACCATCCTGCTTGCCTCGCTTCCCGCCAGGCCATGAACCCAGGCATAAGCGATATAGTTCAGACTGCCGATGCCACGGATACCGAGCCACCCGAGGCTTATGCGATGAAACAGCGATTCGTTTGCGCGCCATGTCAGGATGAATACCGCCAGTGGCCGGACGACCACAAAGATAATCAATGCCAGCACCAGGGCAGTGGCGTCCCAGTGTAATGCGAAGGTCACCCCCAGAACGATGACCAGCGTCGCCGCCAGCAAACGCTCTACCGTATCGCCAAAAGACAACGCATCGCCGATGACGAGACCGACTTGCTTTATTGGGTTGCGCTCTTCCAGCGCATGTCGGGTATGGGGATTTACCTGCATTTCCGCAGGCAAATCATGGTCGTCTTCCTCAGAATGGCGTTTCTGCACGCTCACTTCCGCACTACGCAAGCCGACACCTGCGGCAAACGCCGCCAAAAAACCGGACGCACTCACCGACATGGCCAGCGAGAAGCTCAGACAGATAAGGGAAAGCGCGATGAAATCGCTGGGGGCGACTTCCCCTTGCGCATGGCGGGAATGGGTGGCTGCAAGGCCAATGACTCTGCCAAGAAGAAAGCCGATCGCTAACCCGCCAATCAGCGCCCAGACCAAATCGACACTCACCCAGCGTAGCCATTCATCGGCGCCGATCGTACCGCCTGCTTTATACCAGACCACCGCCAGCATCAGAAACGGCAGGGCGGTACCGTCGTTCAGACCGGCCTCGCTGGATAACGCGATGCGCAGCCGGTCACCGTCGCGTGCGTCGTTGATTGCCACCAGACTTGCCAGCACGGGGTCGGTGGGGGCCAGGATAGCGGCTAACGCCAGCGAGAGGGGCCAGGAGAGATCTGCCAGAAAATGTGCCGCGACCATGATGCCTGCGATAGTTAACAGCATACCGGGCAGGGCCAGCATCCACCCCATTTTCCAGTACGGGGAGCTGAGCGGCAGGCGAATTTTAAGGCCGGTAATAAACAACGAGGCCGCCATCGCAATCTCGGTTATTCGGCTGGTTAAGGAGGCGTGTTGGACGATATCAAGATTGATCAGGCCAAAACCCCAGGGGCCACAGCCGATACCGACGATAAGATACAGCCCAAAGACGGGGACCGGTACGCGGCTAATCCACCCATAGGACAACGACATCAAAAGTAATAAACCACCGGTTGCTGCGGTCCACGCCAGATATCCCATACACCTCCTCAATCCTCAGCACAGCGTCTGTTCATCGAAAGGGTATAGCCCTTAACCGGGCGTTCTTCCAGGTCGGACAGTGAGCACAAAGAACAAGCAGTGACTTCATCTCTTTGAAAGTAAATGAATTGTATGGCCTGGATACTCCTGATTCTGGTTTTAAATACGCCTTATGTGAAATTTCCTAAGCTTTATTGACATGAATTTACAAAAGAGGTGGGTTGTGTCACAGACTACATCGCCTTTATGGGCGCGCGTCACCGGTGTTCTGGTGACCCTTTTCGGACTCGCATTTTTGCTGCCCGGCGGCTGGCTGGCCTTTATTGGCGGTTCGCCCGGATATCTGCTTTTTGGCTGCGGCTTCCTGTTCAGCGGCGTGTTGTTGTGGAGAAAGCGTCTGGCCGGGGTCTGGATTTATCTTTTCACCTTTGTCCTATGCGTCATCTGGTCTTTGTGGGAAGTCGGCCTGGATGGCTGGCAACTGATGCCTCGTTTACTGCTGCCTGCGGTTTTGGGCGTGTGGGTAAGCATGCCCTGGGTGGTTCGCCCTCTGACGCGCTCTGCGCCAGCCAGACGAAATGGCAGCGCCATCGCCCTGGTGTATGTGGTCGCGATTATCGGCATTTTCTGGAGCGGCTGGCAGATTTCGGATGCGCGTTTTGTCCATCATCAGCCGTTTCCGGCGGAGAAAACAACCGCCCTGACAGACGGCGAAAAGGACTGGAAATATTACGGGCGCACCGCTGAGGGTCAGCGATATTCACCGCTGGCGCAGATCACGCCTGCGAATGTCGCGCAATTGAAACTGGCGTGGCGCTTTGACTCTGGCGATGTCATGCAAAAGGGGGAAGACAAAGCCGGGCGTGAATTTAACCTTGAAGTGACGCCCATCAAGGTGGGTAATGCGCTCTATATCTGTACGCCCCATCGCCAGGTGATCGCGCTTAATGCCACGACGGGTAAGATGCTGTGGCGGTTCGACCCGCAGAACGATACCTCGGCCAATGAGTATCTGGCCTGCCGCGGCGTGGCGTGGAGCGAAAATACCGATGATACAGTTTGCCCGCAAAAAATTATCACGACCACGGCGGATGCCCGTATGGTGGCGCTCAACGCACAGACGGGTAAACCCTGTGCAAACTTCGGTAAGAATGGCTTTGTCAGCCTGACCGATCATCTGGGCGATGTGCCGCCCGGTTTCCATTTCATCACCTCACAGCCGATGGTGATGGATGGACGCATTGTGCTGGGGGGCTGGATATACGATAACCAGTCTACCGGCGAGCCCTCCGGCGTTGTCCGGGCCTATGATGTCAACAGCGGTGAACTGGCCTGGGCCTGGGATATGGGGCGTAACCCGCCCACCGCGCCGCTTAACCCGGGTGAGAACTATACGCGCGGGACGCCGAACGGTTGGGGAACCTATACCGCGGATGCTCAACTGGGGTTGATTTATATTCCGTTGGGCAATGCCACGCCTGATTATTATGGTGCGGGTCGACGCCCCTTTGATGACCGTTACTCCAGCGCCATTGTGGCGCTGGACATCCGCAGCGGGGCGGAGCGCTGGCATTACCAGACGGTACATCATGATGTCTGGGATTATGATGTGCCCATTGGCCCAACGTTAATTGACCTGCCCGCTGAGGGTGGTGAAACGGTACCCGCATTGGTGCAGACCACCAAAATGGGACAGTTGTTCTTGCTCGACCGACGAACGGGCACACCGCTGGCGCAGGTTAACGAAAAGCCCGTTCCACAGCATCCCTCGCTGCCTGGCGAGCGTTTATCGGCAACACAACCTGACTCCGTGGGGATGCCGGATCTCTCTCCGGCTGATTTGCGCGAAACCGATATGTGGGGTGCCACGCCCTTTGATCAGCTCTGGTGTCGCATCCAGTTCCACCGTTACCGCTATCAGGGTAAGTTCACGCCGCCTGCAGAGGGCACGTCCATTGCCTATCCGGCCTTTGACGGCGTGATTGACTGGTACGGCGCCTCTGTCGATCCGCGCCATCATGTGCTGATTGCCAATACCAGCTATATCCCATTCACCATGCAGGTAATGAAAAGCGAAGAGGCGATCAAGCAGGGATTAATGCAGAAATGGGCCGGCTGGGGAAGTGGAAAACCCTATCCCAAACCGAAAGAGTTTTCCGTCGGGCCGCAATATGGTACCCCCTGGGCGGCTATCGTTAAACCCTGGCTGGGTGCGCTGGATGCCCCGTGCAACGCGCCGCCGTGGGGGAAAATCTACGCCATCGACCTGGTGAGCAAAAAGATTATCTGGGAGCGTCCGGCGGGAACCACCCGCGATATGAACATTTTCGGCACCCATACCAATCTGCCCCTGCCGACCGGGATTTTCATGATGGGGGGAAATGTCATCACCCAAAGTGGGCTGATTTTTACCGGCGCCACAGCGGATGATTACCTGCGCGCGTTTGACGAGGCCAGCGGCAAAGAGCTCTGGCGCGCACGGCTTCCGGCAGGAGGGCAGGCAACGCCAATGACCTACCAGGGCGATGATGGCAAACAGTATGTGGTTATCGCTGCCGGTGGGCATGGGGGGCTGGGAACCCGCTCCGGAGACGCGTTAATGGCGTATGCCTTACCCTGAGTAAGCGTTTATCAGGCCGTCATCCTTTATTTTAATTCTCAGACCTGCTTATTCGGCAGGTCTTTTTTATCGGGCCAGAAAAGGGGAACTATCGATGTAACTCTCTTTTCTGTTGGTATTATTTTCACAGAGTCTTCATGTAATACTTCAACAAGCGTAACGGTATTTTGGATTTAACATGGTGCTTGCCGCCTGGCTTATTTTTCATGAGACCGTCTATAGTTAATCTCTTATTGAAAACAGGAGGCGGTTTTTATGCTGTATATTGAGAAAGATGATCCCCGTGAAGCACCCGAGTCCGGAGATAAAAAACCTGATCCGGATAAAAAATAGAAGAGTCTAAAGGCCACGCTGTGTGGCCTTTTATATTTTATAGTCAATGAGTTGTGACTTTGTCGTGAGCGGGCGTCTTACGTTTTTCTGAGGGTGAGCCTGTCTGCGTCATTTAGCTGATTCGGGCATCTATAATCAGATGCATTAACGCGGGCGAATAAACGGCATATTGATGCCATTACCGAAAGCCATTTTCTCTATCGCTCCGGCGCAATTTTACCGCTTCGTTTTGTAACGTTTGCTCATACTCTTTTTTAGAGCGACAGTGTTTTTTTCACTACGATTTTTTCACAACAAACAGACAGACGGAATATTCCCGGCTTTGCCACTCGGTTTAGCAAAAAATCTTTTTAACCGCCATAACAGATACGTCACCCATGGCGTGAGTAAAAACGCGTTATTCATCAGGATAAGACGTAACGCATTTTACCAAACGGGAGTGCGCGTACATGACTGGTCTGAGGAAGCAAAATGAGCCTGCAAAAATGTACCGTCATTTACGACGGCAAGGCCCTTATCGGCCCGGCGGACATGCCGCTTATCGATTTTCTTGATGCCTGCCATATCACCTTGCCCCACGTCTGCTATCACCAGGCGCTGGAGCCGCTGCAAACCTGCGATGTCTGCTGGGTTGAACAGGAGGGGACGCTGGTCAGAGGCTGTACATTGCGTAGCCAGGATGGGATGGTCATCAATAGCGCCGACCAACATGCGCGTGCCGCCAGAGAGGAGGGGATGGATCGCCTGCTGGCAAAGCATGAACTCTATTGCACCGTCTGCGAACACAATACCGGTGACTGCACGCTGCATAACACCATGGTGGACATGCATATCCCTATCCAGCGTTACCCTTTCCAGCGCAAGCCTTATGTGAAAGACGAATCCAATCCGTTTTACACCTATGACCCCGATCAATGCATCCTGTGCGGGCGCTGCGTGGAGGCCTGCCAGAACGTTGAAGTTAACGAGACGCTGAGCATCGATTACACAATGGAACATCCACGCGTGTTATGGGACGGCGGTAACCGCATCGCGGGCTCAAGCTGTGTCAGTTGCGGTCACTGCGTCACGGTCTGCCCGTGTAACGCGCTGCTCGAAAAAACCATGCAGCCCGATGCCGGTCCGTTCACCTCTATGCGCCAGTCCCTGAAACGTCCGCTGATTGATGTTATCAAAACGCTGGAGAATGCCACCGGGGCAGAAATTATTTCCGGCATTTCGGTTATTGATACCCATCTGCGACAGCCGGAGATCAAACGCACCAAGACGGTCTGTACTTACTGCGGCGTGGGGTGCAGTTTCGAAATGTGGACCCGCGACCGGCATCTCCTTAAAGTGCAGCCGGTGGTTGATGCGCCGGTGAATGGCATTTCGACCTGTGTGAAGGGCAAGTTCGCGTGGGATTTCATCAATAGCCCGGAACGCCTGACCACGCCGCTTATCCGCGAAAATGACCGTTTTCGCCCGGCAAGTTGGGAGGAGGCGCTCACCCTCGTCGCGCAACGCCTGCTGGCTATCCGTGATGAAACAGGGCCGGACAGCATTGGCTTTATAGGCTCCAGTAAAGGCAGCAATGAAGAGGCTTACCTGACGCAAAAAATCGCGCGACTGATCATCGGCACGAACAGTGTCGACAACTCATCGCGCTATTGCCAGAACCCGGCGACGGAGGGGCTTTTTCGCACGGTAGGTTATGGCGGCGATGCAGGCACGATACACGACCTGGAACAGGCGGAACTGATTGTGATTGTGGGCAGCAACACGGCAGAGAACCACCCGGTTATTGCCTCGAAACTGAAATCCGCCCGCAAACACCGTGGACAAAAATTGCTGGTTGTCGATCCGCGCCGTCATGAGATGGCAGAACGCGCCGATCTGCATTTGCGTATCCACCCAGGCACCGATCTGGTATGGGCATCCGCGATGTCGCGCTACATGTTTGACCACGGTTATGCCGACAAGGCGTTTCTTGCCGCACGCGTGAATGACGTGGAGGCGTATCGCCATTCGCTGGCCCCGTTTACCCTGGACTATGCCGCGCAAATTACCGGTATCCAGGAAAACACGCTGCGCGAAGCGGCGGAACTGATAGGCCAGGCGGGAAGCATGTGCATCCTGTGGGCGATGGGGATAACGCAACACAGTCATGGCGCGGATACCAGTACGGCGTTGTCCAACCTGCTGCTGGTGACCGGTAACTATGGCCGCCCCGGAACGGGGGGCTACCCGATGCGTGGTCACAACAACGTACAGGGGGCCAGTGATTTCGGATGCCTGAAAAATTTCTATCCGGGGTACGAATCGGTCAGCGACCCGCAGGTGCGCGAGAAGTGGGCGCGGGCATGGGGCGTGGCACCAGAAAAACTCTCACTCGACGTGGGTGAGGACAATTTTATGATGGTCAAGCTGGCGGCCAGCGATCAACTTCGCGCGATGTATGTTATCGGTGAGGAGACCGCCTTTTCTGACGCGGACACAACCAATGTGCATCAGGGCTTTACGGAGCTCGATTTCCTGGTGGTGCAGGATCTCTTTCTCAGCCGCACGGCGCAGTTTGCCGATGTGGTATTGCCGGGGTGCCCGAGCGTGGAAAAAGAGGGCACCTACGTCAATACCGAGCGACGCATCCAGCGGTTTTATCCGGTGATGCCGCCGCTCGGCGACAGCCGACCGGACTGGCTTATCCTCACGCAACTGGCCGCGAAAATGGGGTATGACTGGGGTTATACCCATCCGGGGCAGATCATGGACGAAGTGGCAAAGATTGCCGAAAGTTTTGCCGGGGTCAGCTACGCGCGCCTGGAAGGCTGGAAATCACAGATTTGGCCGGTGAGCCCTGAGGGCGTCAGTACGCCATTACTTTACACCGAGCGCTTTAAATTCCCCGACGGACGTGCCCGTCTTTATCCCCTGAGCTGGCAGCCGCCTGCGGAAGAGGCTGACGCCGAATTTGACCTTATCCTGAACAATGGCCGCATGCTCGAACACTTCCAGTCGACCAACCAGAGCGGCAGAGGGGGGCGGACGATCAGCCTCTCGCCCGAATGGTATGTAGAGGTGAGCCCCGAACTGGCGGCGGGACGCAGCCTGAATGAGGGCGACTGGGTGAGGCTGAGCTCGCGCAGGGGAACGCTTGATGTCCCGATTGTCGTGACGGACCGGGTGCAGGGTAACGTGCTTTTCATCTCTATCCATCAGGGCAAGCCGGGGATTAATCAACTGACCGGCGAGCATCACGATCCGGCGGTGAATACGCCTGCCTATAAAGAAATCGCCGTTCAGTTGCAGCCGCTGCAACGGCCTGCTCACCCTGGCCCCTTACCCGCACACAATTTCCGCCACGGCAAGCGCACCCCCATTAACAAAGTGCCCGTGGAGGAGAAATGGCGTCGTGATGATTATGACGAGCCACCGGCGCATGAACCACATCCGGAGAGATTCTGATGGCGAAATCGATAGAGTATCAGCCGGAACCGGCAAAAATCGGGCCGGACGCCCACGACGAACTGGAACGTCTGCTGGAGACCTTGCACCAGCATGGTGTATTGCGTTTAGTCAACGATCTGGTGGCAGCGAATAACGAGGTCGCGCAGGTTCTGGTGAAGGGGCTGCAACGGGAAGGCACACTCAATGTTATCCAGAATGTGTCGGTCATTGTTCTGGCGCTCTCCTCTCTGCCGCCGGATCGGGTCTATAAACTGGCCTTTGGCCTGCGGGATATGGCGGATGCGCTGAGCCAGCCTGAACAGACCCGCGAGCAAAAGGCGCCCGGCGTGCAGGGAGTCTGGAAAATGTTGCAGGATGACGACCTGTGGCGCTCGCTGCAGCCTGTTCTTAACGGGCTTAAAGCCTTTTCCCGCCGGATGGAGGAGCAGGTCGATAAGCCCATCTCTTCATATACCGGCAAACCCAGCGACGCCTAGCATGAGCCCGGAAACCGCACTGCTGCTGGCTCGTGGTCAGTTTGCGTTTACCATCGGCTTTCATATTGTGCTGGCCGCCTTTACCCTTGGGCTGGCGCAATTTTTGATGGTGCTTGAAGGCCTGTGGCTCTGGCGAAAGCAGCAGGTCTGGCTGAGCCTGTGGCGCTACTGGAGCAAGATATTTGCCCTGAATGTGGCGGTTGGCGTGGTGACGGGTGTGGTGATGGAGTTTTCCTTCGGCACCAACTGGAGCGGGCTTGCCAGCCGCACGGGGGCCGTGCTGGGCCCGATGCTCTATATGGAAGTGCTGGTGGCCTTTTTCCTTGAGGCCGGATTTATGGGGGTTATGCTATTCGGGATGGGCAAGGTGCGCCCGTGGGTCCACTTTATGGCGACCTCTATTGTGGCGCTGGGATCGTTTTTCAGCGCCTTCTGGATCCTCGCGGCAAATTCATGGATGCAGACACCGGATGGCTTTGTGATAGGTGCAGAGGGGCGTTTTGAGCCTGTCGACTGGTGGGCGGCGATTATCAACCCTTCGTTTCCGTTGCGGATGGCGCATATGGTCGCGGCCGCCATGCTCGGCACCGCCTGCCTGGTGGCGGCCTGTGGTGCGTGGCACTTGCTGCGCGATGCACGTCATCCGGCGGCACGGCATATGTTTTCTCTCGCTATGTGGATGCTGGTCGTAATGGCCCCCCTGCAAATCGTATTGGGCGATCTGCACGGTGAAAACACGCGCGATCACCAGCCGGTGAAACTGGCGGCTATCGAAGGCAACTGGAACCCGCCGCCGCCGGGCGAGGGTGAACCGATGCGCCTGTTTGCCATACCGGATATGGCGGCCCGCCGCAACTACTATGAGGTGGCGATACCGGATGTGGGTTCCCTGTACCTGCGCCACAATTTGCAGGGAACAATTCATAGCCTCAATCAGTACCCCCAGGATACGTTGCCCTGGGTTCCGCTGGTCTTCTGGTCGTTTCGGGTGATGGTTGGGTTGGGGCTGCTGATGACCTTTGCCGGGGTTGCCGGCCTGGTGGTGCGCCTGCGCCGCCGTCTGTTTCACACACGCTGGCTGCTTCGCCTGATGGTGCTAATGGCCCCGGCGGGGTTTGTCGCCATGCTGGCCGGGTGGGTGGTGACCGAAGCCGGGCGACAGCCGTGGACTGTGTACGGTCTGCTGCGCACGGCTGAGAGCGCCTCGCCCGTATCGCCATCGCTGGTGCTGGGTTCTCTGGTGTGTATTGTGACGGTCTATCTCGCGCTGTTTGGGCTTGGGCTATGGTTTTTGCTGCGCATTTTGTCACGCCCGCCGCAACGGGACGAAGAAGGGGCAATGCCGGATGTCGCCAGGCGTACAGGGCAGGGGGGCGCAGAATGAGTGAACTTCTGGGGCTTCCCTGGTTACAGACCCTCTCTGCTGCGGCGCTGGCGGGGAGCCTGTGGGTCTATGTTTTACTCGATGGCGCCGATTTAGGTACGGGCATGTTATGCGCATTCCAACGCGATGCCGACGCCCGCCATCAGCTTAACCTCTCTTTATTGCCCGTATGGGATGGTAATGAAACCTGGCTGGTGCTGGCGGCAGGGGGCCTGCTGGGGCTGTTTCCGCTGGCCTATGCCATTATGCTTAGCGCGCTGTATGTGCCGGTCTTTATGATGCTGCTGGCGCTTGTGGCGCGCGGCATGGCCATTGAATACCGGCACTATGCGCCACGCCTCTTCGACACGATGCTGGTGGGCGGTTCATTACTGGCAAGCATCTCTCAGGGTGTCATCGTTGGCACTCTGATTATGGGACTCCCCAACGACGGTCAACAGTTTACCGGGACGGGGTGGGAATGGCTGAGCCCTTTCCCTCTCTTTTGCAGCATAGCCCTGATTACGGGCTATTGCCTGATGGGGGCGGGATGGCTGAACTGGCGTTGTACGGGCAGTCTGGAATACCGGGCAAGGCGCGCTATTCCCTGGCTTAGCGCTCTGACGCTGGTTCTTGTGACCGGGTTACTGGTCTGGACCATTTTCCTTCATGAGACCTGGCGGCAGCATCTCCTCAACCCCTGGCTGTGGGGGCCGCTGTTAACCATTGCGGCTGCCGGGCTTGCGGTGCTGTGGATTAGCCTTTCACGGCACTATGTGTTCTTGTCGATGGCCGCCATTCAGATACTGGTCAGTTGTGCGTTCGCGGCGCTGGCCTTTACGTTGTTCCCTTTTATTGTGCCCGTGAATCTCCTGATTCAACAGGCGGCGGCACCGGTGAAGACGCAACAGTTTCTTCTCCTCTGCTTTGGCCTGCTGGCGCCGATAACCTTAGCCTATAACACCTGGGTCTTTCGCGTATTTAGCGGCAAGATTCATTAGCTGCCCGCCAATTAAAGAACAGACATTTTCGCCATGATGAATAAATAGACGGGTACGTTCAAAACATATTCCGCTGCGCTTGTTATTTTTATTTTATTGTCTACGGAGAGGAACAATGAATGGAAACTTAATTTTTGTTCTATCCTTTATATTCTTAATCGGTAAATAAGATGGAGCGTAATCGATGCAGCCTTAATAAAAGGCGGCAGATAATTCAGATTAATACCTAAAACTTACCGTTCTGTTTATTCAAAGCCGTTAATCAGGAGACGCGCCTATGAAAGCACTCGCCTATCATGGACCTCATAACGTTAAAGTGGATACGATGCCCGACCCTGGTCTTGAGGCCCCGGATGATATTATTCTGCGTGTAACCGCAACGGCTATTTGCGGCTCAGATTTGCACCTCTATCACGGTAAAATACCGGGTACCCATCATGGTGATATTTTTGGTCATGAATTTATGGGCGAAGTGGTTGAAGCGGGCCCGGAAGTCAAAAATGTCAGTAAAGGCGACCGCGTTGTTATTCCATTTGTGATTGCCTGCGGAGACTGTTTTTTCTGCCGACTGCAGCAATACTCCGCCTGCGAAAACACCAACAGCGGGAAGGGCGCCGCACTGAACCGTAAGAGCATTACGCCGCCCGCGGCCCTGTTTGGCTACAGTGACCTCTATGGCGGTATTCCTGGCGGGCAGGCGGAGTATGTTCGCGTCCCGAAAGCCAACACCGGGCCGTTTAAAGTCCCCGCACACTTGCCGGATGAAAAAGTGCTTTTCCTCTCCGATATCCTGCCAACGGCCTGGCAGGCTGTGAAAAACGCGGAGATAAAAAAGGGGGCAAGCGTGGCCATCTACGGCGCCGGACCGGTAGGACTACTGACGGCGGCATGTGCGCGACTGAATGGGGCCGAGCAGATTTTTATCATTGATCACAATGATTATCGACTGGCGTATGCCCACCAACGCTATGGCGCCATTCCCATTAATTTCGATAAGAATGATGATCCCGCCGCCTGGATCATTGAAAACACGGCGGGCCATCGCGGTGTCGATGCGGTGATCGATGCGGTTGGCTTTGAAGCGAAAGGCAGCCTGACCGAGACCGTCATGAGCAACCTCAAGATTGAAGGCAGTAGCGGCAAGGTCCTCCGGCAAGCCATCGCAGCCGTGCGCCGTGGCGGTATTGTCAGCGTGCCCGGCGTCTATGCCGGATTTATCCACGGATTTATGTTTGGCGATGCCTTTGATAAAGGGCTGACCTTCAAAATGGGCCAAACCCACGTCCATGCTTTCCTGCCTGATTTACTTGAACTTATCGACCAGGGCCACCTCTCTCCGGAAGAGATTGTGACACATCATCTTCCCCTTGAAGAGGCGGCGCGGGGCTATGAAATCTTCGATAAGCGCCAGGAGGAGTGCCGTAAGGTTATTCTGGTGCCGGGCCTGAGCGCGGAAAAAGCAACCCTCTGATGGGAAAGGGCGGTTGCCTGCGCAACCGCCATGTGGATGACAGGAGGAAAATAATGACAACACCCGCTTTATCTATCGCCAACGAACTGGGGCGATTGCTCACTGAAAAGAAGTTACGATTGACGACGGCCGAATCCTGCACCGGTGGGTTAATCGCCTCGGCGCTCTGTGCTTCTGACGATACGCCCTCGTTTTATGGCTGTGGATTTATCACCTATACGGATGCCGCGAAAATCACGGTGCTGGGCGTCAAAGAAGAGACAATTTCAGCCCATACCGCGGTGAGTGAACAGACGGTGAAGGAGATGGTTTCCGGCGCTATCGCCCACTCCGGGGCGGATGTCAGCCTGGCCGTTAGCGGTTATGCCGGTCCGGATGGTGGTGAAGATGGCACCCCGGCCGGGACGGTCTGGTTTGCCTGGCAACTTCCTGACAATGTCATTGTCGCTAAAGTAAAACATTTTGAAGGTGACAGTGAATCGGTTATAAAACAGGCCGCCAGTTATTCATTAGGCACCTTAATTATGCTATTAGCGGATGATCAGTAAGCGCATTTCTTTCGTCAGGTATGCAGACCTGCCATCGTCATCAATAATTTAATCAGTGTGCTGGCGATAAATAACGCCAGTACACTGCCAAACCACAGTGAAATAAACCACATCACTTTTTTCACTGCGCCGCTTTGTTTACTGTTCATCAATGATAACCCTCCCCATGTTCAATTTTCCCACGGAACACATAATAGCTCCAGAAGGTATAGACAAGGATGACGGGAATAATCAGTAGCGCCCCCACCAACATGAATCCCTGACTTTGCGGCGGTGATGCCGCCTGCCATAGCGAAATATCAGGCGGAATAATATTTGGCCATATACTGATGCCGAGTCCGCTAAAACCGAGGAAAATTAACCCCAGGGTCAATATAAAAGGCAGGGTATGGTGTTGCGGGTTATGTAAGGTACGCCATAACCCCACGCTTAAAATCAGTACCAGCAACGGAACGGGCGCAAAAAACCAGAGATTAGGGATGCTAAACCAGCGCGCCGCGATCGCCTCGTGGGTGAGCGGTGTCCAGAGACTGACAATCGCCATGGCCAGCAGTAAACCGAGAAGTAATGTCCTGGCGGCCACCCGCATTTTTTGCTGCAACGCGCCCGCGCTTTTCATCACCAGCCAGCTTGCGCCAAGCATGCCATAGGTAATCACCAGTCCAAGACCGCAAAACAGGTTAAATGCCGTAAGCCAGTCCAGCGCGCCGCCGCTAAAGGTGCGACCCGTGACGGTAAAACCATTGATCACCGCGCCAACGACCACCCCCTGCGTAAAGGTGGCAAGTAAAGATCCTGCAAGAAAGGCTTTGTCCCAAAAGGGTTTATGGTGGGGTGTCGCTTTAAAGCGAAACTCAAAGGCCACGCCGCGAAAAATAAGGCCGATGAGCATCAGCGTCAGGGGAATAGCCAGGGCATCGGTGATCACCGCGTAGGCGAGGGGGAAGGCTCCAAACAGACCGGCGCCACCCAGCACCAGCCAGGTTTCATTGCCATCCCAGACCGGTGCGACGCTATTGACCATGATGTCCCGTTCCCCCTCGTCCGTGATCAGGGGAAAAAGAATGCCAATGCCAAGATCAAAGCCGTCCATCACGATATACATCAGCGTGGCGAAGACAATAATGACAAACCAGATAAGCGATAAGTCGATACCCATTATTTTCTCTCCCCGGTCTGTAAGCTCTCGCCAGCCGCAGAGAGCGGGCGTGCGGGTCTGCCGTCGGTGGGGTGCTCATCCCACGGCTGCGGGCCTTTTTTAATCAGGCGTGCGATATAGCCATATCCCACACCGAAGACGGAGGTGTAGACGATAATAAATGTCGCCAGACTCAGGCTCATCTGCAATGTACTGTGTAACGAGACGGCGTCAATCGTACGCAGGAGGCCATAGACAACCCAGGGCTGGCGACCTGACTCCGTTGTCACCCATCCGGCAAGCAGGGCAACAAGACCAGCCGGACCCATCCACAGCGCGAAGTGCAGAAAGGGCCTTGAGGTATACAAGCGGTGTCGATATCGCAGCCACAGCGACAGAATACCCAGCGCTATCATCAGCAACCCCATCCCGACCATCAGGCGGAAAGACCAGAACACAATGGTGGAGTTTGGCCTGTCAGCTTTCGGGAAGTCTTTTAGCGCCGGAACCTGGTCGTGTAGAGAGTGAGTCAGAATCAGACTGCCCAGCGCGGGAATGGCAACAGCGTAACGTGTGCGCTCTTCCTCCATATCCGGCAGGCCGAAAAGTAATAAAGGAGTGGCTTCGCCTGGCGGGTTTTCCCAGTGTCCTTCAATGGCGGCTATTTTGGCCGGCTGATGCTCAAGGGTGTTGAGCCCATGCATATCGCCCACAAAGGCCTGCACCGGGGCGACGACCAGCGCCATCCACATCGCCATCGATAACATCTTTCTAATGGCAGGGGTGTCATTGCCACGCAATAAGTGCCAGGCCGCAGAGGCGCCGACAAAGAGGGCGCTACTTAAAAAGGCGGCAATCGTCATATGCAGTAAACGGTAAGGGAAAGAGGGATTGAAGATGACCTTAAACCAGTCGGTAGGGACCACCTGACCATTTACAATCGAAAACCCCTGTGGCGTGTGCATCCAGCTATTGGACGCCAGGATCCAAAAGGTGGACATCAGCGTGCCGAGCGCCACCATACAGGTCGCGAAGAAGTGCAGACCGGGGCCTACCTTATTCCAGCCAAAGAGCATCACCCCTAAAAACCCGGCCTCAAGGAAAAAGGCCGTTAGTACTTCATAGGTCAACAAAGGGCCGGTAATACTTCCGGCAAATTGCGAGAAGCCGCTCCAGTTGGTTCCGAACTGATAGGCCATGACCAGACCGGAGACCACCCCCATCCCAAAGTTAACCGCAAAGATTTTTAACCAGAAATGATACAAGGCGCGCCAGTCAGGGTTTTTGGTCTTTAACCATAACCCCTCCAGCACCACGAGATAGCTGGCAAGCCCAATCGTGATAGCCGGAAAGAGAATATGAAAAGAGACCGTAAAAGCGAATTGTATTCTTGCCAGATGAAAGGCATCTAATTCAAACATCACGATCCCCTTATCAAAAAAACACCCCTTGGCTAAGGGGTGAATAACACAGGCATGCGACTGCTGATGTTATTTGGGTTGTGGTTCCCCATTTCCGAGTTCGGCACCGGTTAGGGGGTCGACAGAAGGGTCAGACTGGGTACGTTTAGCCATGGCTTTCACCAGCGCCTGCTGCTCTTTGCTGAGCGTGACAGAGGCTAAACCATCGCCACCGTCAACGGCAGGCTGCGGATCGGCAACGTACTCAAAGTTTTCATCACTATTCCAACTGCCACGCGGGTCGTCCCCTTCGGACATGTTGTAATAGACGTTGGTGTATTGTTCGATAGGCGGCAATTTGCCCGGCGGGAAATTGTTGCGAATCGAATAGAGCGCTTTCTCAAAAGAGAGCATATGCGCGGCTTCACGGGTCATTAAGAAGCTCAGCGCATCTTTTACACCCGGATCATCAGTGACGTTAATCAGGCGCTCGTAGATAATTTTGGCACGTGCTTCGGCCGCGATATTCGAACGCAGATCTGCCGTCACTTCACCAATGGTGTCAATATACGCCGCCGTCCAGGGATAACCCGCAGAGTTCGTTAAAGCCGGGCCGCCGCCGTAGAGCAGGGAGGTGACATGGCTGTCATTCCCGTTCTGCGTTAACGAACGGTAAAGCTCTGCTTCGTTCTCCGTCCCCTCTGCAAGCTCGCCCTTAGCGCCTTTATTGAGCATTCCCACGAGAGATCCGATGATTTCCAGGTGGCTCAGTTCTTCGGTAGCGATGTCCATCAGCATCTCTTTGCGACCGACATCATCATCCCCCAGCCCCTGGGTAAAATAACGGCAGGCTGCGGCTAATTCGCCTTGCGGGCCACCGAACTGTTCCAGTAAAAGGTTGGCGAGACCGGGATTCGGCTCACTGACGCGAACGGTATATTGCAACTGTTTAACGTGTCGAAACATAGTCTCTCCTGATGTGTCGTGTTATTTTTTCGCTTCTACGCCGTCGGCGGCGTCACGCAGTAAAAATTGTTCGGTCACATCCGGCAGATGTTTAAGTGCCCAGTCGGCCATGGCCTCTTCCTGGGCGAGGATTTGCTCAAAGGTCGCAACGCTTGCGGTATCGCCCACCTTTTTTGCCGCGCTGATTAATGAGGTATAACAGGCGATTTCGAACTGCTCGAAAACGTAGCTGCTAATCGCGCCTTTTACGATCTCGTCCGAGGCGAACATGCCGCCCGCGGCCTGACCCATGGCGCTCATTTTACTGGTGGCATCTTTCATGATGGAGCGGTTGATGCCGTTGCGATCAAGCACCTCTTCAAGAAGGGTGATCTGCCCCTGAGTCTCCGTCAGGTGTTGTTCAATTCGCGCGCGCAGGTCCGGATAATTATCGATACGTTTGCTCATGGCGTTGAGCATGGATTCGGCCTGTTTTTCCATCGCGTGGGCATCGCGCAACCAGTCGTGATAATTCTCTTGTGGGGTCATGTTCTTTTCCTTTCATCGTCGTCATTTTTACTTACCGGTAAGTGAAATTAAGCGAATGCATTACGAGGGCGTCTATTTGCCTTCGGCTTTTTTATTAATCGATGAGGTGGCAATTTTTGTGAGAAGATTATCGGTGGTTTTTTCTTCTTCAAGCGTCGCGGAAAGCAGGTCATAGGCTTTTTTAAGCCCTAACTGGCTTGCCAGCGTACAGAGCGTGCCGTAAGAAGCAATTTCGTAATGTTCAACTTTTTGCGCAGCGGCAATAAGCCCGGCATCACGAACACTGCCTTTTTCTGTGGCTTCGATAACTTCATTTGCTTCGTCAATAAGCCCTTCCATCGCATGGCATTTCATACGCTTGAGCTTGATATTCGGTTCGGCTTCAATGAGCTGGTCGAGACGCTCAATTTGCCCCTGTGTTTCTTCATAATGTTTTTTAAACGCGTCAGCGAGTTCAGCATTCGACGATTCGCGGGCAAGTTTCGATAATGCACGAGTGAGCTGCTTTTCTGCACTGTAAATATCAGACAGGCCATGGATAAAGAAATCAGTCAGTGAATTGATCTGCATAAATATTACCCTCGAGGTCAGCGAAAATAATAGCGAGCCGAAACCGACTCGCTATCAGTATTGCTATTAAACCAAACGTTAAACTTAATTAATCAGTGAAAAATTAGTCACCCGATTTGCGGCCGCCGCCATGGCTTTGTTGACCGCCTTTTTTACCTGCTTCAGAGGCGCGTTGCGGATCATTTTTAAAATTACCGCCACTATTTTGACCACCTTTACGACCTGCTTCGGATGCTTTTTCACGATTTTCTGCGAAATTACCAGAACCGCCACGATGTTCAGCCATGTTATTTCTCCAGTTTCGTTGTTTAAATAAAACGACATATTTTGCATCTCATGTCGTCGGTGTTCGTATTAAAAACTAGCCGAGTACTGAAATTAGTCAAAGCGAAGCGGTAAACTTATTATCGAATAAAAATTAACCTCGTGGTTTTATTTTAAGCGATAGTGGTATCTAGCATATATCTTTTCAAATAAGGGGGTTAAGTCAAAGTTCAATGCAAATGCATTAATAACGTGGGTTACTATCTATCAAAACCAGGGATCCTGACGACTTTTCTTGACATTAATTGACATTTCTCGCCGGTTTTTTATCTGCGATTGATAACGTATTTTAATCATTTTAAGACTTATCTCAGTAGGGGGGATACCCAATAAATTGCTGATAAATGACAAAGATACCTAATTAGGGGTGGTTCATGCCCTGCTCCAAAAGTAAGCGAAACAGCAGAATTGGGTACGATCGCTTATAGAGACATACAACCGCAGGCGCAGAGGGATTTCCCCTGCATCTGGTAGCAATGACATATTCCTTATGCTGATTAAGCAGGAAACTCACTAACTGGTCGCATTCGGACAGTGCCTGAACCGGTCAGAGAGATAAATAAATGGGTGATGAGGAGACAGTATTGTCGGGTATGCAATAAAACCAGGCCGTTACAGAATAATAAGGAGAAAAGGGATGAGAATAACGCTGAAAATGAGTTGCCTTTTATTCTTCTTTATTCGGTAGCTTGCGATTGGCTAAACATCTCACCAGACGTAACTGCCAGGGGGCAAGACGAAGCGGTATATCGTCGTTATCAGAGTAATGAATAGTGATGATATCGGGTGAAGTAACGGTAGTGTTATCTGCTATTGTCGATTCATTTTGCTCTGGTGGATCTTGTGCTGGCATGAACAACTCTCCTATTTTTTACGGTTTGACTGCGTGTGCAGTGCAGTGGCAGGGTAAATGACTTCATGTTATAAGCTCCTTGTTTGCAGTGGGTTAAGTGTTATCGGTAAAGCCGTCAGTAAGCTTCAAAAAAAGTAAACGAGCCGTTACCGACTCGTTTATGGACGCTCAATGAGTATTAAGCGTGGTGATAAAATAAACGTTATTTTTTATCACCGCTGTGGCTGTTCTGGCCACCTTTTTTACCGGCTTCAGAAGCACGTTCAGGGTCATTTTTAAAATTCCCCCCACTGTGCTGTCCGCCTTTTTTCCCTGCTTCTGATGCTTTCTCACGGTCTTCTGCGAAATTACCTGAGCCGCCTCTATGTTCCGCCATTCTATATCTCCCGTATGGGTTTTTGATATAATCGATACGACAACTAATACCGTATCAATCGCGTTCAGGAATTAACTCTAGCTGTTCGCGTAAATTCGTCAAAGCGCAGCGCAGAAACATTTTGTCGCAAAGCGAGGGGAGTAATTTATTTGATTTCTAAAAATAAAAAGTTGCAGCAAAAATAAAACGTTATTGAATCAATAGAGTTGGTGAGAAATGTAATTCAGGAATATTCATTACATCTGTTATTTGTTGTGGGATGTTGCTGGTTTTTTCTGCCATTAAAGCTGTATATATACAAATCTTTACAAATGTTGTGCGCACAAATTCTACGCTCAGTAAGAACTGTGTATTAAATCGATGGCTTATTGAATATGCCATTCTGCGTTTTTGACGTGTTGCGCCTTTTTAATACGCCGTGGCTGAGTGTGACATCGGAACATAAGAAGTTGATTTTACGTGAGAGGGCGAATGTCAGATGACGTGAGTCGCTTATCAACATGAGGAGACGAATATGCATTCCGAACATCAAGACTGTATCGATGCCTGTTATCAGTGTGCCATCGCCTGCGAGCATTGTGCCGCAAGCTGTCTGAACGAAGATGACCTTGCGATGATGCGAAATTGCATCAAGCTGGATGTGCAGTGTTCCGCGCTGTGTCGCCTGGTGGCTCAATTTATGACGCTGGAAAGCGATCATATTATGCCGCTTTGCCGTATTTGCGTGGATGTTTGCAGAGCCTGTGCGGAAGAGTGTGGCAGGCATCAACACGCGCATTGCCAGCAATGTGCACAGGCCTGTCGGGCCTGTGCACAAGCGTGCCTGCAAATGGTCGCCTGAGATCCCGATATTAAGTTACTCGGGAACTGTGCCTTCCCCTTGTTGGGAAGGCCATTTCCAGTTTTGCACCTCGGGGAGATCCTCGCCATATTCCCGCACATATTGATGGTGCGCGGCAATCTTCTGTTGTAACGCTTCCAGAATATCCTCCACATTTCCCTGCAAAGACGGTATGCGCAAAAGCGCCTCCTGGGCCAGATGGAAACGGTCGAGCCCGTTAAGCACCGTCATATCAAAGGGTGTCGTGGTGGTGCCTTCTTCCATAAAGCCGCGAACATGAAAATTTTGATGGTTGTTACGCAGGTAAGTGAGACGGTGAATCAGACTTGGATAGCCGTGAAAAGCGAAGATAACCGGTTTATCACGCGTAAAAATCGCATCAAAAGCCTCTTCACTCAGGCCATGCGGGTGTTGCTCCTGCGTTTGTAGCGCCATTAAGTCCACCACATTCACCACCTGGATACGCAGTTCTGGCACATAGCTACGCAGAAGGTCGACGGCAGCAAGTGTTTCCATTGTCGGCACATCGCCCGCACAGGCCATCACCACATCCGGTGCTTCGCCTTCCGATACCGTACCGGCCCAGAACCAGATGCCCATCCCGGCGGCACAGTGTTTTGCCGCACCCTCCAGCGTCAGCCACTGTGGAGCGGGCTGTTTTCCGGCCACAATGACATTAATGCGATCCCAGGTTTGCAGGCAGTGCCCGGCTACGCACAGTAACGTATTGGCATCCGGCGGCAGATAAATACGGACAATCTCGGCTTTCTTGTTGGCGACATGATCGAGAAAACCCGGATCCTGATGGCTGTAACCGTTATGGTCCTGTCGCCAGACATGGGAAGAGAGCAGGTAGTTGAGGGACGATATTGGCGCGCGCCAGGGCAGATGGCGCGACACCTTCAACCATTTGGCATGCTGATTGAACATGGAGTCGACAATATGAATGAACGCTTCATAGCAATTGAACAGACCATGACGTCCGGTCAGCAGATACCCCTCAAGCCACCCCTGACACTGATGTTCGCTGAGGATTTCCATGACCCGGCCATCGGGCGCAAGTTGCTCATCATACGATTTAAGCGGTTCCAGCCATGTACGGCTGGTGACGTCAAAAACGCGGCTTAGCCGGTTCGATGCGGTCTCATCCGGTCCGAACAGGCGAAAATTATCCGGGTTACGCTGAAAAATACCTGCAAGCCACGCTCCCAGTGCGGCGGTGGATTCTGCCTGGCTATCGCCCGGTGAGGTGACCTCTACGGCGTACGACGCCAGCTCAGGTAAGATCAGTTCTTTGCGCAGCCGACCGCCATTCGCCCAGGGCGAGGCTCCCATCCGTTTATCGCCTGTCGGGGCAAGGGCGCGCAGTTCTGGATGCAGGCGTCCCTGCTCATCAAAGAGATCGTCGGGATGATAGCTGCGCATCCAGTGTTCCAGGATGTGTCGGTGTTCTTCATTTTCACGGCACGATGAAACCGGAACCTGATGCGCGCGCCAGAAATTCTCCACTTTTTTACCGTCAACCGTTTGTGGACCGGTCCATCCTTTGGGGCTGCGAAGGATAATCAGCGGCCAGCGCGGTACGGACGCTGCGGCACCGCCGCTTCGCGCTGCGTTTTGGTAATCACGAATGGTATCCAGCGCGTCGTCCAGCACCTGGGCCATTTGGTGGTGCATGATTTTTGGCTCGTGGCCGCTAACCAACAGCGGTTCGTAGCCATAGCCACGGAATAACTGGCGCAGGTCTTCATCGCTGGCGCGACCGAGAATGGTCGGGTTAGCAATTTTATAGCCATTGAGATGCAGTATGGGTAGAACCGCGCCATCGCGGGCGGCATTGAGAAATTTTATACCGTGCCAGCTTGAGGCGAGTGGCCCGGTTTCTGCTTCACCATCACCAATGACACAGGCGGCAATCAGCGTTGGGTTATCGAACACGGCACCGAAAGCATGGGAGAGCGAATAACCCAGCTCGCCCCCTTCGTTAATGGAACCGGGCGTTTCCGGCGCCGCATGGCTGGGGATCCCGCCGGGGAAGGAAAACTGGCGAAACAGCTTTTTCATGCCTTCGCCATCGGGGGTAACGTCGGGGTAGATTTCGCTGTAGGTGCCTTCAAGCCAAGTATTGGCCACCATACCCGGCCCCCCGTGTCCGGGTCCGCATACATACAGCATATCGAGATCGCGCTGACGAATGGCACGGTTCAGGTGGGCATAAATAAAGTTCAGACCCGGCGTGGTTCCCCAGTGTCCCAGCAGACGGGGTTTGATGTGTTCTGGTTTGAGGGGCTCGCGTAATAGCGGATTGTCCATCAGGTAGATTTGCCCGACGGAGAGATAATTGGCTGCTCGCCAGTAACGGTCAAGCAAGGCGAGATCATGGTCGGTAAGTGAGTTTATCTGGGTCATGCAGTTCTCCATGCAAGGGGTTATGCGTGCCACGCAGATTCAGACGCAGTACAGGCCAAGTATAGACAGGGTGATTTTGGCGACGGCATAACGCCGCAAGGATGGAAACATCCGCACCGGCGTGCGGATTTGAACGAGGGGGGGGTTAGCGGTGAGAAAGCTTCGGATTAAATGCGGTCAGACGATACTCTGAAAGCCCATCTGCTGCATGACCTGATCGCCGGTATTAAGCTGCTGTTGCACCGCATCGATATCTTTTTTCACGTCGCGGTCATCTTTGTCTTCATCGCGCATTTTGCTTTTGACCATCGACAACAATGAGTGCAGTTCACGCACCACATCTTTTAATAGCTGCGCGTCTTTATGCCGTGAGTCGCTCTCCTGCAACTGCTCACGGATACCACTATAAAGCGATTGCGTCAGGCCAGCGCTATCACTGGTTTCGCTGTCATCACTCGCTGACTTGTGGTTTTCCTGGCCGTCGTCGGAGGCGCGTGCAGCGGCCATAGCGTCAGTTTTGCTCCCGGCATTGCCGTCTGCCAGGGACTGAATCGCACTGTACGCCGCCGTACCGCTGCTACTTGTGTCGACGCTATTGCTTGTACTGGCGCTGTCACTCTGCCCGAGTTGCGATGCCGCCTGACCCATCTGGGCCGAGAGTTGTTTAAGCTGTTTAAGGACGTAAGCAGAGGCATTGCCAAAACGCATCAGCATGGCTTTAAGGCGCTCAATTTCTCGCTTTATCGCTTCCAGTTTGGCGCGCGCGTCGGCTTTGCGTGAGGCGGCGCTGAACTCATTCAACCGGTTAACGGCTTCAAGGTCGTTTTGCAGATTAGTGTAATAATCTTTCGCCTGTTGGCTCAACGAGACCGTGCTATCGGCGGTGGCCGTTGCCTGCTGTGGCAGCGCGGATGCTGAATTTTGTTCGCGGTTTCGGGACGTCGTGTCCGATGTCGCGGTGGATAACGAAAAGCTGGCATTACCTGTGAGGGTTGGTCGTAGCATGCGTATCACTCCGGAGGTCCATTCTTACTATTAACGGCACGCTTTGCGAAATGCTTTAACACTATTCACACCCTCTCAGGGCGTTGCGCCAGAAGAGGGTGCAAAAAGGCGGGGAGTTAGGGTTGCGGCGGAAACTGACCTAGCTGCATGAACAGACCGAGCCAGTCCTCCATATGCCAGGTGGCCGTAATACGCTCACCGTTAAGCTGATGCATCTCATGCAGGCGAATGCTCACTTTTTTACCCGTCGCGGCAATCCCCATAAAGGTGCCTTTATGCGTACCGGTTATCTCGGCGCGCACGGCAATCTGCCCCGGTACCTGGATGACGTCATGAATAACGATACGCACATCCGGGAACGCCGCGGCAAACATCGCTATGATTGGCTTGAGCCCTTCCGGCCCTGGCTGCTGGCCGGGCGCTAACGGGATATCGGCCCAGTCCGCGGTAACGGCCTCATTAACTAAATCCGGCTGTTGCAGGCTAAAGGCCTGGTAGAGCGTTTCGACGGCTTTACGTTCTGTCAAAAGGCGATGGGCGATTTCTTCATGGTCTGACATGGTTTTACCTCTGGCTGGGACGCTTTTTGGGGAAATGCTTTAATGTGCCGCCAGTATCCCATCGGTAGGTGGTATAAATGAAATAGATAACAGATATAGAGGAATATTCGTTCTATGGATTTTAGAGGGCTTGATCTGAATCTGCTGGTGGCCTTTGATGCGCTGATGGAAGAGCAGAATGTCACCCGCGCGGCTATTCGGGCCTCGGTGAGTCAGCCTGCGATGAGCGCGGCACTGTCGCGCCTGCGAAGCCATTTTGCCGACCCGCTCTTTATTCGCAGCGCCTCTGGTCTGGTGCCGACTGCCAGGGCGAAGGAGATTGCGGTCCATGTGACGAAAGCGCTGCAGGAGCTGACAAACCTGCTGACGCCGGATGACGCCTTCGCGCCGCAGGAGAAAAAAATCGCCTTTACGCTGGGGATGTCTGAGTACCCAACGCTGGTGTTGCTGCCGGGTATTATGCGCGCCATCAGCCAGCAGGCGCCTGGGGTGACGATCCATGTGCATACGTTTGTTGATCGTGATGAAGCGGTGTCGATGCTGGATGCCGGCAAAGTTGATCTGGTCATCGGCATCGCGCCCACCCAGTCAGAAAGCCGCATCCTCTCACAGCCGCTTTTCAGCGATGAGTTTGTCACCCTGGTGCGGCGTGACAGCGGTGCGGCACGCGATGGCATGACGCTCGAAACCTATCTCAGCATGGGGCATATCCTTGTCTCCCCGGAGGGGAGCCATTATGGCCTTGTGGACGAGTGGCTCAGGGCCAAAGGGTTACGCCGGGAGATCCGCCTGACCTTACCGGTCATGGTTGCTGTGTCCTCCATTGTTCAGCAGACCCATTATGTCGCGACGGTGCTCAGGCGCAGCGTGCTTGCCAGCGAGCAGAGCAGGGACGTGGTGATGCTGACGCCACCCGTAGAACTGCCTGCCATTGAGTTCAATTTGCTCTGGCACCGCCGTTCCGACGGGGGGAGCGCGCAAAAGTGGCTGCGCAAGTTGATATGCGCCTGTGCCAGCGAACTGATGTAACAAAAAGGGGGTTACCCCCAGTCCAGCCCGCGCGGTGAGCTCGAAAAACCGACCTCCCGCAGCAGGGTAAAGAGCGGCATCTGGCGTACAGGCGTGTCGTTAATCTCCTCCAGCGTGAAGTGCAGACGCGGCTCCCGGCGCAGCGCAACCGCCAGCGCACGGAAGACCTGCCCGGCGATGGCCTCGTCATCGTCCATCCAGATAATCATCTTTTTTCCGCCCTGAGCAAGGTAGAGGCGCAGTATGCCCCCGGCAATCACAATCAGCGCGCCATTGCGGCGAGTCGGCACCAGTGAGGAAGGATGAGCCGGCCACGGCAATTGCGTACCGAAGGGGTTCGCCGGATCGCTGGCAGACAGCGCGACCGGCGTGAAGACCGCTTTTTCAGGTTGTGTCGTCGACAGCTCGCGCAGACGGTCAATGGTCAGCCGTTCGGCAAATTGCGTACCGCCCATCCCTTCTACAAAACGCCCACGCAGAATACGCCCGGCATCTTCCATATTGCGATAGACGGTCTGCATTGCCGGAAAACCGCCAGGCAGGTTCTCCATCATCACCGCCCGTCGGCTGACTATGCCGTAGCGGTCGAGCATATTGTCTGCCAGCGCAAGTAACCATTCGGTGTCACTGAGTGTATCGGCGAGCAACAACGACCAGCGCCCGGCAAGCGTCGGCGTACTGAACGACATGTGCACCGCCCTGGCCGGGTGGGGCGCCAGCGCCGGACGCCCGCGTCGGCTTCGAACGCGACGCTGAGATGACGGGCGGGACGTGCTCCCCATGTGGGATAACGCGCGCAGAGGCGACCAGATATCGGTGGTGATATACCCCAGCCAGACCAGCCCCCACAGCGCTTCATGCAGGGCATCTGGCGTCAGCGTCTCATCGCCTGGGGCGCGGTGCGAATCAATAAGCGCGCTGAGCTGGTGGGCGAACCAGGCTCCGCCGTTGGCAAGTGCCGCCAGAATGTCCCGCTGTAGCGAAGAGAGTGCCGCGCTGTCTGCGTGCGGCACGCTCAGGGTTTCCGCTGCATACTCCTGGATATGCAGGGCGACCAGCCCGTCATCATCACCGAGTTTCTTCTGCCCGGACCAGATCACTTCGCCCGTTGAAAGCAGCTCATCAAGCATCTCCGGGGCGTAGTCCCGCACGCGTGCGGGTAAAATCTGGCTTTCCCACAGCGTTGCCGGTAAGCCCAGCCCGGCCAGTTGCTCGATAACGCGCAGGACGCCGTCAACACCTTCAAACACGCCGCCGGATAAGTTGCTATGAAACGCCGGGCTGCCATCAGACCCGGCAAGCAACCCCTGGCGCTCCAGCAGCAGGCGGGTAAAAGCCGTCGCCGGGACCGGGCGTGTCGCTTCGCGGGCCGCCTGCAGCGAGCGGATACGCAGGCGACGGAAAATCTCTTCACCCACCCACTCTGACGCAGTGCGCGCGTCTGGCTGTGCAGGTTTCCCGGCGCGCAGGCGCATCACTTTGCCCTGGTCGCGCATTTTTTCCAGCGCCTCTTGCGCCACGGCGACGCCAAGGCCGAAGGCGTGGGCGATCTGCTGGACGGTAAACAACGTGTGGGTCTGAACATAGCGCAAAAATAAGTCAGCGAGCGGGGTCGCCACCGGATTAAGCCAGATGTCGGGCAGATCCGCTGGCAACCGCACTCCCAACGCATCCCGAAGCCGTGCGGCATCGTCCATACAGGCGATGCGCTGGCTTTCGCCAATCGTGACCCCAAAGGCGCGCCGTTCCGCCAGCAGTTCCTCCAGCCAGAGGTTAACCGCATCCCGGCTCTCCCGGTGGCGCGCGGCGAGATCGTCTGGCGTCATCGGGCCCAGTTCGCGCAGCAGGTCAAAAAGGCCTTCTTTGCCACGGGCTTTGCGATCGGGGGCCAGGCGCTGCAACTCATCGTCGATCTGGCGAATGACCAACGGATCGAGCAGTTCACCGGGATCGGCCTGGCCCAGCAAGTTACCCAGCAGTTCGCTATCCAGAGACAATACCGAGGCCCGGCGTTCGGCGAGCGGGGCATCGGACTCATACATAAATTCTGCCACATAGCCAAAGAGCAGGCTGGCGGCGAAAGGCGACGGGGTGGTCGTCGTCACCCCGGAAATCTGCACTTCCCCGGTGTTCAGGCGGCGCATCAGCCTGTCCAGCGCGGGCAGGTCGTACACGTCCTGCAGACACTCGCGTACGGTTTCCAGCAAGATGGGGAAATCCGCATAGCCGCGTGCGATCTCCAGCAACTGACCCGCACGCAGGCGCTGTTGCCAGAGGGGGGAGCGACGGCCAGGCGTGCGCCCAGGCATAAGCAATGCGCGCGCGGCGCACTCGCGAAAACGGGCGGCAAATAACGCAGAGTTGCCCACCGCATCCCGGACAAGTCGGCCTAATTTTTCGGGTTCGAAAAGAAATACGTCGGCGTCCGGCGTTTTTCCCTCGGTATCCGGTAGCCTGGCGACGATACCGTCGTCACTGGCGACAATGGAGGCGTCTGCCCCCCATAACGCGTGAAGACGTCCGGCGATCGCCAGCGCCCAGGGCTCATGTACCCGGCGGCCATACGGCGAATGCAGGATGACGCGCCAGTCGCCCATTTCATCGCGACAGCGCTCGAGCACCAGATGTCGGCTGCCCGGAATGATCCCCGTGGCGCTGCGTTGCTCCTCAATGAGCCCTTTGATGTTGGCAAGCGCGTTTTCATCGTGGCTTAACCCCGGCAAGGCGAGCGCGTTGGGTGAGGCGAGAAATGCCTCGTCGGCAAGGGCATGCATAAAATCGCCGATCAGTTCGCCGAGTTCGGCGGGACGCCCGTTCCCTTCGCCGCGCCAGAACGGCAGCCTGGCGGAGCGACCGGGGGCCGGGGTCACAATCACCTGGTCATGAGTGATTTGCTGGATGCGCCAGGAGGTGGCCCCCAGAGTGATGATGTCATTGACGCGGGACTCGTAGACCATCTCTTCATCAAGCTCGCCCACCCGCCGGGCACCTGGCTGTTCTTCCCCTTCCGGGAGCAGGACGCTGAACATTCCCCGGTCAGGGATGGTGCCGCCGCTGGTCACCGCCAGCAGATGCGCGCCGGGGCGGGCGGTGAGCTGGCCGCTCTCCCGCTGCCAGATAATCCGTGGCCGGAAAGCAGAGAAATCACCGGAAGGATAGCGTCCCGCCAGCATATCAAGCGTGGCGTCAAAGACATCCCGTGGCAGCGCTTTCCACGGCGCTGCGCGACAAACGGTGGCATACCAGTCATCCACGTTCAGCGCATCCATGGCAACGGCGGCGACAGTTTGCTGGGCCAGCACATCAAGGGGATTTCGCGGCGGGGTCAGGGTC